>Ga0302321_100000088_pt1 | contig 83100 bp, 84 predicted proteins | sample Fen_T0_1_FD_202505 | JGI IMG/M metagenome (GOLD analysis project Ga0302321, IMG submission 202505) | Peat permafrost microbial communities from Stordalen Mire near Abisko, Sweden - Fen_T0_1 | ecosystem: Environmental > Terrestrial > Soil > Wetlands > Permafrost | place: Sweden: Abisko...
CGCTGAATTCAAATTTGCTTTGGTTAGACGCGACGAGCGCTACGCTGGCGATCGCCAGCAAGACTAGACAAGACAACGAAATTGCGATTGTTTTCTTCACTACTTTTTCTCCTGCGATGGGGATCGCCGCAGACCGGAAACAAGCCGTCTGGCGCGGCAAATATCCCATCCGCACGCGGCGATGTCAAGCAGAATGGCGGCGGAGACGAGAAAATGACAAAGAGAAACGATCCCGTAGCTCAGAACGAAAGCCACGGAAGCGTCAACTGCAAATTCCTTCGCGAGATCGATTCGTGTTTAACGCGCCTCTTCCGGAAAGATCGCCAAGTGCAAACGCTCGGTATGGCGAATCACGGTCAGCATGCAGCGAGTGCCCACCTGCGCATCCGTCAGCAGACGGTGCAGGTCATCGACACCGGCCACGGCTTTGTCATCCAGCGCCACAATCACATCGCCTTCGCGAATCGCCGCAGTGCGCGCCGGGCTATTTGCCTCGACGCCGACTACGACCACTCCCGTCTCTTTCGCCAGGTTGTAGAAACGCACCACGCGACGATGAATCGGAACCGTCTGCGCCGAGACTCCAATGTAGCTGCGCCGAATGCGCCCATCACGCAGTAAGCGGCTGGCGACAAACTTCGCCGTGTTGATCCCGATCGCAAAGCAGATGCCCTGCGCCGGCAAGATGGTCGCCGTATTCACGCCGATCACTTCACCCTGCGAATTCACCAGCGGTCCTCCCGAGTTCCCAGGGTTGAGCGCCGCGTCCGTCTGGATCACGTCTTCAATCAACCGTCCCGAGTACGACCGCAGCGAACGCCCAAGCGCGCTGATCACGCCCGCGGTCACCGTGGACTGAAACCCGTAAGGATTGCCAATCGCAATCGCCATCTGCCCCGGCCGCAGCTGTTGCGAGTCTCCAAGCTGCACCGCTTGCAGCGCAGGCGCCTCGCTTCCAATCAGATCAATGCGGATGACGGCCAGGTCCGTAGCAGGATCGTCGCCAACCGTGTGCGCCGGAACGCGGCGACCATCCGAAAGAGTGACCTCGATGCGCTTGGCATCGTGCACCACGTGGCTGTTGGTAAGGATTAGCCCATCGGGCGTGAAAACGAATCCAGACCCTCCCCCGCGACGCTCCCGCGGTTCGCCATTGCGCGCGCGAACAGCCGCCTGGTGGACTTCAACATTGACAACCGATGGACTAACTTTTTCGACCGCCGCTGTGACAGCGCGCGAGTAGGCATCGAGGAGCCGGTTGTCGGGATGCAAGACGGTGTGACTAATTCCTTCGTCGGGTAGTTGAGCGGCAAGGTTTTGGGGAGCGGACAGCAGGAGATCAAAGGAGTAGGTATCCGAGCGCATAGTGCATAGATGTTGCTTGGTTGCATTCGGATGCGGCGGCCGCACTTGGGTGCGGCAGGACTGGGGTTCCTGATTGCTGTTTTTGGGAGACACGGTAGCCGTGTTACACGAATTTAGTGTTACACGAAACCTGTGTTATAATGCAAACCATGAGAGCACTGCGCAATGTGACGGTCACGTTGGAGCCTGAATTGGCCCGTTGGACTCGCATCGAGGCTGCACGGCAGGAGCTTAGCGTTTCGCGCTTCCTGGCAGCCCTTTTGAAGGAACGGATGGCTGCCCAGGACGGCTACACCGCAGCCATGCGCCGGGCCTTGGCGCGGAAGCCCTTCTTGAAGACTGATGGGCGATACCTGTCGCGCGAGGAGGTTCATGACCGCTCCCGTCTTCGTTGACACAAATGTCCTCATCTGCGCCGTTGATACCGCCGACCGGCGAAAGCACGAGGCCGCACGAGCATGGCGAACTGAGCTTTGGAAGAGCAGTCGAGGTCGCATCAGTTTTCAGGTATTACAGGAATTCTTCGCGAAGGTCACACAGAAGTGGCCCGCTGCCCGGGACGACGCCCGCGCCGAAGTCCGCGATTTGCTCAAGTGGAAGCCCGTCATCGTGGACGACCTCGTGATCGAGCGTGGCTGGAAGATTCAGGATCGCTACAAGATCAGTTCTTGGGACGCACTGATTGTGGCGGCGGCAAAACAATCGTCATGCGCCTATTTGTTGACGGAAGACTTGCATGCCGTTCAGGAAATTGAGGGCATAACCGTGATCAACCCGTTTCTGGTAGCCGTGGACGAATTGCCAACATAAGGTGGCGGTCCGTCAGGCTGCGGCGGACAGGTGGATTCGTAGCACACCTTGGTCACTTTTCCCGAACGGCACGAATCCTCCGACGTGTGCGGTCGGGCAGTTTGTAGCAGGTCCCTGAGAAGGCGGTTGATCTCTGCGATTTCCAAACACACATCCTTGACCAGAGCACATGCCGGACTGGTTGTCGGCAGGTCACGGCCTGCGATTTCGATCCATCCCGCGAAACCTGCCATTCCGTTGCGGATCTCGTGGACCAAACCAGCCATAACTTCTGCGACTGTGGCCATGTGTTCCGCTTGTGAAATCTGGCTGCGGTGCAATCGGTCGATCTCGTTGCGGCCCTCCCGCAACTGCTCGACCATGTGGTTAAAGCTAACACCCAGAACACCAATCTGCTCGTTGCCGTGGGTGAAGTCCACCGTAGCATTCAGGTCCCCTTCCGCGACGCGTGCGATCTTCTCCTGAAGGTCCAGTGCAAATGACCGACTGCTGTCGCCGTTGGTTGCGGCGAGCGCCTTGTATCCGTTGGCTTGCAGCAAAATCAATTGGGGAAGTCCATGCATAAGCAGCCTGCTATGGGATACTCACAGCGGTTATCTAGGAGTGCGAAGCCCTATCACAGACCTTTGCGACGGTTGGTAGGAGCAGTCCACTGGCGTCTGTCTTGAGTACGACGGCATCGGCGATTTTGCACGTCTCTTCGGGTAGATCGCTCGCCGAAAACATGACGATCAGAGTTTTCGGGTGGCTCTTTTTGATCTCGACCGCGACCTCATGACCGCTCATTCCCGGCATCTGGTAGTCAAGGACAACGGCATCGATTTGACAGATGGTAATCAGTTTCAGCCCTTGCCGCGGCGAGGACGTCGTTAGAACGTGATACCCCGACCTCTCGAGCAAGGCTCTCTCGTAGGCTAGAATTGCGCGGTCATCGTCAATGCAGAGGATGGTTTGCTTCCGCCCCTGGTACGCCTGTGCCATGTAACCCTCTCAACTCGGGTAGCCCAGCCCAGCCGTGTTAGGGATGGGATAGGGAAGACATCTCGGCCAGTGCGGCTGAGCTACCCTGCGTAAGTTGTCAGTTGTTTAGCCCCTTACTAGCAATGAATTACAGCTATTGTGACCAAACGTCACGGTAGTGTCTGTTCAAAAGTGCTCACTCTTGTATTTCTTGCTTGGAGCGCTGATAAGTCCGGTCCTACTTGGACGGTGTAAGGCGGGTGGGGCACTTCTCCAGCGCTCCGAACTCACGCCAGCAGCGAGTAATTCCCACTAGCATCCTCAATCTCCGCAATCGACCTTAATTGCGGATAGCTCCTCACCAGCGTCTCCGGAGCCCGCACCTTCTTCCCTTCCAGCATGTGTCGCAACTCCAGCGCATTCACGGGAGCTTTCGCCGTGTAGTGATTGTTCGCAATCACAAAAGTGGACTGCGCCTTCTGCGCGATGATCTCGATCTTCTCTTTCCACTTTTCCAACTCAGCCGGTTTGTAGAGATAGTTGTAACGGTCGTCGCGGTTGCCAGTGTCGACCCCGTTGTCGAACCAATGTTCGTAATTTCGCCCGTGAAGCCGCACATACCCGATGTCGGACGTGACGTGCTCCGTCGGCCCCAGCGACTTGCCCAGCAGCGGCTGATCAATATTGCAGAAGCCCACATTGTGACGCATGAATTGCGCGATCGTTTCCGGATTGTCCCAGCTTTCATGCCGCACTTCCACCACGCGCGGATACTCGATGAACTGCCGCAGCAGTTGTTCAAGGTATTCGCGATTCAGGCTCGTGTTCTTGAACGACACAGGAAACTGAATCAGCAGCGCGCCCAGCATGCCCTCGGTCGCGAGAGATTCCAACCCCTCCCGCGCCAGTCGCTCGTCATCATCGTTCTGACGAATGCTCGCCGCCGAAGTGGGCTCCATAACCGCCAGCGGCGAATGCGTAAACGAACGATGCAGCTTTGCGGTGAAAACAAAATTGGGATTTACAGCCTTCGCCTTACGACACCACAGACGCCCCAACTCGGCGCGGATATGTCCGTAGAACGATGTGTTGATTTCGATGACATCGAAAAATCGCGCCAGGAATTCAACCGGATGAACGCGCTTGCGCGTGACCTCAGGCGGGTACAGCACGCCATCCCAATCTTTGTAAGACCAGCCAGCCGTGCCGATACGAATTGGGGCTGCCGGGTCCATACAACGGATGAGGGCAGGGTAGCACAGCTAGGGCAGGGAAGAGTGCGCCGGGAAGACGTTAACCACATTCGAAAGACTGATTCGTCAGCTTCGGTGCGAAAAATTCCTGATCCGCTTCTTCGTCGCCATCCTTACTCGTACTTGGAAGTCCCACACCCAGCGCGCTACACTTTCCTCGACGTCCCGAGGCACCAAAATGTCGACATTGCGCAGAGCGCTCTACGTACTCACAACTGCTAGTCTCTTCGGCGTATTCGTGGCAGGTTGCGGAGGAGGCAGCGCCGGCACCAACCCTCCGCCGCCTCCGCCTGCTCATGAAGTTTTGTTTGCGAACAGTGCCGCAGGTATTCAGGCATTCTCGATTGACAGCAGCGGGATGCTAACCGCTCTCGCCTCCACCGCGGACTCAGACCTTGGCCGATTCATTACTGGCAATATGCTTACCGCCGCTTCTGGGAAATTCCTGCTGGTCACCGATTCAGCTGCCACGCACATCAAAGTATTCTCAATCGACCAAAAGACTGGAGGGCTAACGTCTGTAACTGGATCGCCCTTCGCCATCGGTGGTGCGGGTGGCGGAAGCCTCGCGTTGGATTCTTCTGGCAAGTACTTATATTCTCCGTACCAGGATGGAGTGGCCGCGTTTAGCTTCAACAGTTCGACCGGCGCTCTCAGTCCCTTGGCGAATTCGCCTTTTACCGACGGGAGTTCTCCGTTTGCCGGTGCCGTTGACCCCTCTGGAAAGTTCTTTTACACGACCGGCAGCACCGTCCAGACTGGTTTCTCGGTCTACGCGCTCAATTCTGGAACAGGTGCACTCACTCCGGTAGCGGGGTCACCTTTCGTGACGCCGTTGAGCACGGGGCCTTACAACCTTGTGGTCGTCCCTGCGGGCGGCACTGTTTATGCGACTGTGCCCAGCAATAATGCGGTCCTCGGAATGAGCATCGATCCCGTGAGCGGAACTCCCTCCTCGGTAGCGGGATCCCCCTTTTCCGCAGTCGACACCGATATGTTTCTTGGGTTGTCCCCGACGGGAAAGTTTCTCTATACCTGCAACGAGGGCAATGGCACGATATCCGCATTTTCTGTGGATTCGGCCAGCGGCTCCCTGACTCCGATCGCAGGCACGCCGTTCGGCTTCAGTAATTGCGGCGCAACCGTAACTGTGGACCCCTCCGGCAAGTACCTGTATGCGGCGAATCCTGGAGGGGATTCGATCACCGCCTTCAGCATTGACGCGACGACCGGGGTGCTGACCATGCTCAATGGATCTCCTTTCCCGGCCGCCGATGCGACGCTGATGACGATCGCCACCTTGCACTAGCGCTGGTCCGACGGATAAGTTCCTACATTTTCCGAATCACACTGGCGAGTGGGCTACTTCTCCGCGCCTTTGCCAACGACGAATAGCCTTACCGCGAAGCTGGCACCATGACAACTGGGGGTGCGGCACTTCTCGTGTTTTTCGAGAAGTGGCTCTAGTCCGCTGCATGCGGTGAGGATTTCGTGACGTCCTACCGGCACCCCGGAGCTCGCACCTTCCCACCTTCCGGTATGTGTCGCAATGTCCAGCGCATTCACCGAAGCCTTCGCTGCGTGGTGATTGTTGGCCTCTACGATGAAGTACACTCTTCCAAACGCGCTATGAGTGACATCAAGTCTCACGTAGAGAAATATGGATTTGCGTGCGTGTCACCCTGCGTTTCCGGCGAAACCGTAGCTGCCTTGGAGCGAGCTGTAGACGCCCACCAACACGGCGTCCGCAACCTCCTGAGCAATTCTGCGATTCAAGCTCTCGCTTGCACGGATGAGGTGCGCGGCCCAGTTGCTGCGGTCTTGGGTGACGAGTGTTTTGCTGTTCGTGGCATTTTCTTCAACAAGAATCCGCTTGCGAACTGGAAAGTAAGCTGGCATCAGGACTGCGTGGTCGCGGTGCGCGAAAGAGTCGAGATTGATGGCTGGGGCCCGTGGTCGAGCAAGGCGGGCGTGACTCATGTTCGGCCTCAGGTAGACGTCCTCCGTCAAATGCTAGCCATCAGAATCCACTTGGACGATTGCGGGCCAGACAATGGACCTCTGCGAGTGTTGCCGGGATCGCACGAACTTGGCGTTCTTTCCGACGAACAAGTACAGCAGTTCGCGAAAGACGGCGCTGTTATCTGCTCGGCGCAGCGTGGCGATGCGGTCTTAATGCGGCCACTTTTGTTGCACGCATCGTCTCCCGCCTTGCAGCCTGCGAATCGGCGCGTGATTCACTTGGAGTTTGCTGCTCGGGAGTTGCCTGGTGGAGCAGAATGGTACGAGCGAGTCAGCGCTCACGATCTCAAATCCGCCTGACCGCTACTAGTTCACAAGAATCGCAACCCAATAAATTCCCGTAGGATATGCGGCATTCCGCGCGTAGCACGAGCCCACCGCAAACTGCTGTAGGTTCGGATTGCCCAGCAGGCGAACCGCTCCCGGGGGAAGGATTTCCGGCCGGCTCTGCGTGTAGGTAATGATTTTTCGGTTCGTATAAGAGGCTGCAATCAGGCGAGCGTTCGGGTGGTTCTGGGTCGCCAGTGTGCATGCGGCTTCATCCAAGTGCGGAGCCGAAACCTGCTCTAAATTCGACAGGCTCGATCCTTCGCGAGTTTCCGTGATCGACTGCCGCACCAATGCCGCAGTTTGCTTTGCCGAATAGCTTGTCGTGATGTGCCCGAAGTCCTGTACTACATAGAGCCGCCCATGGCTCCACACGGCCGCAATTCCCGCCACGTTAAATCGCGGATCAAGCAGGTTCTTGCGATGCAGTGGGGAACGCATCATGACGTCGTGCGCTCCATCAGGGCAGGAAGCGTTGGCCAGGTTTTCTCCGGCCCGATCCAGCGGGAGCGAACTTACATCGGCAATTCTTTGGAGCAGGGAGGGTTCGCCAGGAAACTGGTGTTGCAAATGTTGCGTGCTGACCATGCGCTGGGCATGCAGACGCGCCGCCTGGCGCAGACTCTCGTCCAATTGCATCGGCGGAACGCCAGCCTGTTGCCGGCTACGGTTTAAGGATTCGAGGAGGGCTGCTTCAGCAGCGGCGTCTTCATCAGTCGAAGACGCCTTACCAAAGTTGTTGGGGGAGGGCTGCGAACTGCTAATACTCTGTGCGCTTGCGACCGATGAAGTGCTCTCTGCCGCATAGACCCCTGACGCACCGGGTGCGAGAATAAGTGCCAGTGTTGCGAGCGAAACTGCAAAAGCTCGGAGCATGTGGTTTTTGGTCTGCGTTCGGCGGGGGGATCGCCAAAGTTCCGCTTTCCAAGACTCACGCTAGCTTCTAGAATTCAACTCAGCCACTTACCATGGAGACCCTACTGCTGGTTACTGTGCTCGTCGGAACCCTTGTCCTGCTTGGGGTTTCGGCCCTTGTATTGCGTCGCGTTTCCGCGTCCGCGCAAGTGGATGTAAAAGCGGAAGTTGCAGGCGCGCTCGAAAGACTCGATACGACCCTTGGCCAGAAGTTCAGTGCTGCGACTGCCGACATGGCCACCCGCTTGGAGCAGACCAAAGGGGATCTCCGGCAGCAGGTTGCAGACCGCATCCAGCAAGGCTTTTCCGAGATTCGCTCCACCGTCGAGCAGCAGTTGGCGTCGGGCAGGGAAGAGCAGAATCGGAGTCTCGCCGACGGCCGCACCGAAATGACGCATTCTCTCCTGCTGACCACGCAGCAGCTGAAAGCAGAATTCCAGGGCCTGAATCAGCAGACCGCGCAGAGTCTGGATGGCATCCGCGATCGCGTGGACGCCAAGCTGATGGCGATCACCGAGCAAGTCCAGCAGAAGCTCGATCAGAACATCAAGGAAGGCTTTGCCCAGTTCGAAAAAGTGCAGCAGCATCTAAAAGCTGCCGAAGAACAACTGCGCGAAGTCGGCGTGCTCGGCCACTCGATCAACGACTTGAACAACCTGTTGAAGCTACCCCATCTCCGCGGACAGTTTGGTGAAGCCAGTCTCGAACGCCTGCTCTCCGATTTCCTCCCCGCCAACATGTTCGCGCTGCAGACTTCTCCGGGAGGAGGCAGTGGCCGTGCGGATGCTGTCATCTATTTCCCCGATCGCACGCTTCCCATCGACGCCAAGTTCCCTCGCGAGCAAGTTTTGGCCCTATTTGAAAACAGCAGCGAAGCCGAAGTCGAAGCCGCCCGCGTGGCTCTCGTCCGCGTGATGAAAGCCGAAGCCAAGCGCATTCAGCAATACATCCAGCCCGAAAACGGCACCACTGAAATCGCGCTGATGTACTTGCCCAGCGAGACCCTCTACATGGAAGTGATCCGCAATCGCGAACTCGGCGATTGGATGAACCAGCAGCACGTCTTCCCAGTCTCTCCGAACACGCTACTGATGACGCTGCACACAATTTCCCTGGTCCACAAGTGGTACGAAGTCGCGAGCCGCTTCGAAAAAAGCCGCGTCGAACTCGCCAAGGCGCAGAAGTCCTTCGACTTTTTCCAGAATCAGTTTGAAAACGTCGGCAAGAGTCTGAACAAAGCGCAGGAAGCTTTCGACAAGGCGACAACCCACCTCAAAGCCTATCGCGGCAAAGTCACAGCGCTCAGCGGCCAGGAGCAATTGGAACTCGAGCCCGCCCCGGAACTCGACAAGCCGCTTCCATTGCTCGACAAAGCCAGCGCGTAATGCGAAGGCAGAAGTTAGAAGTCAGATTGCAGAAGTAAACGCGTGCCCGCAGCGGTTAGAATCCGTTCGCGCGATTACGCCGAGAATTCCTTAACCGCCGCCGTCATCCCTCTCTCATACGCCGCAATTAACTTATCAATCCGCGCATTGTGTTCGTGATCAATTTCCTTGCGTGCCAGATCGCCATTGAACCAAGCCAGCGCCCGCCGCACGCCTTCCGCCCAACTCGTCGTCGCGCAATAGTCCGGCACGAACCGTTTGATCTTAGAGTTGTCGAATACCACGCTATTCGATTTGTCCCCCGTCAACGAACCCAGTTTGTCAGGACAGCACGCCGCCAGAAAGTCCGAAGGAATGTGCACAACCTTGGGCTCCACTCCCGTCGCCTCGCCGACAATCTGAAACAGTTGATTCCAAGTCAGCACTTCGTCCGACGTGATGTGGAACGCCTCTCCCACAGCCTTCTCCTGCCCCAATAATCCCACTAGCCCTTTTGCAAAATCCGTATTATGCGTAATCACCCACAGCGACGATCCATCGCCCGGCACGACCACCTTCTGTCCGCGCAGCATCCGATCCACCGCCGTATAAGACTTCTCCCAGCTGTTCAGCACCAGAGGAATCAGCGTCTCTCCATACGTGAGCGAGGGCCTCACAATCGTGACCGGAAACCCTTCCTCGCGATAGGCACGCATCAGCCGCTCTTCGCACGCAATCTTGTTGCGCGAATAGTCCCAGTAAGGATTCGCCAGCGGCGTGGACTCGGTGATCCGGTAGTGCGCGGGCGGCTTCTCGTACGCACTCGCCGAACTGATGAACACGAACTGTCGTGTCCGCCCGCGAAATAGCGTGAGATCACGCTCAATGTCAGCCGGTGTGTACGCGATGAAATCCACCACTGCGTCATACGACGCATCGCCAAGCTGACCCGGAAGTGCAGGATCATTTAGATCTGCTGCCAAAATCTTGACAGTGTCCGGAAACTGGACACTTTTTCGGCCGCGCGTGAGCAGCGTTACATCGTAATTGCGCTGTAAAGCCAATGCTGTGCACGCCGTACTAATAATCCCGGTTCCGCCCAGAAAGAGAATTTTCATACCGAATATTTGTAACAGCATTTCAAGCCACGTCCAGCGCGTTGCGAAATTAATCTTTTGCCATCATTCTGCCGATGAATGCAACAGAAGTACCGCCGCACAACGCGGATACCTGGGCCCCGGGACAATTATTTGTGAGGACGTTTCGACCGGAGGAGATGTGGACTTAGATCAGTTTGAAGCTAGCCGTCTTGCCGACCCACAGGCGGATCCGCGCCGGCATCCCCGCTTCAAGATGGACATCGAAGTAGCGATTTTTTCCCACACCGCGGGAAAAGCGATTGGTCGTATGGTCGACATCAGCGAGTCCGGAATCGCAGCCATCCTCAGAACAGAAACTCCGCTCGGAGAATTAGTCCAACTAAGCTTCTCACTCCCACTCGGAGAAGTCGAGATTGGTGCGCTCGTACGCCAACGCAACGCATTTCGCTACGGCTTCGAATTCGTGGAGCAAGGCTCAGCGCGAGAACTAGTGGAGCGGACCTGCCGGCGACTCTTTGTAGATCAGGCAATTCTCGGCGACTCCAGTCTCGAGTAGTCGCCTTAACAGGCGACGTCTTCCTCTGCGCCCGCTGCCCGAAGATGGCCGGCGCCCTTCACTTCCCACACTCCATCAAACTTCACGAAATACGGTTCCACCGAAATGCCAGGGAAGTTCTTGGTCAGAAGTTCTCCCGCCCGAAGCAGTTCCTCGCGATGGTGAACGGCCTCGGCTTCGCGGTCGCCTTTGAAATTCGCCAGGCCGCCATACGTCGCGCAATCGGAATGGCTCATCACCAGCACGCGCTGCGTCTGATGCAGCCGGATGGACATCCGCACTTGTTCCAGAATGAAGTCCTGCTCAAAGTCGTTGCGCGGCGAAGCCAGAGTCTTCGCGCCGCCCGCCACAATCACCATGTCGGCGCGCTCAATCCCCTGTTTCTTCAGGAACTTTCGCACTGCCTGGCTGATGCGATGGTCAAAACAGCACAGCACCGCGGCGTCAGCCACATATTGCTCGGCGGGAGAGTCAAAATGGAATATCTTGCGCATGAAGGGCCCTGTTTGATTTTAACCGCAGAATACGCAAATCGCGGAAATCTCCGGGGAACGCTAATTTTGCGCGTCGCCCATTTTGCTGATATATACCATAAATAGATACCAATGGTATCGACCAATGATATATACTATAAAACGGAGTGAATTGCCAATGTCAGGATCAACAGGAATCGCCAAGTTATTTCGCAACGGGCGCAGCCAGGCAGTGAGGCTGCCGCGGGAATTTCGCTTGGAAGGCACGGAGGTGTCCGTGCGTCGCGATCCGGAGACTGGAGATGTGATCCTCTCGCCTCGGCGGAGGACCGCGAAGGAGTTTTTCGCCCTCCTCGATGAGATAGGTCCGGTCGAGGAGTTCATGAAGGACCGCCGCCAGCCGCCGCAGCAGAAGCGAAAACAGCTATTCTGATGTCACTTCGCTATGTGCTCGACACGAACACTGCGAGCTACGCGCTTCGCGGCAATGTACCCGGCGTGCGGCAACGCCTGCTGCAAGAGCCGGCGGATGATGTCGGTATGTCCGTGATTACCGAGGCGGAACTCAGGTTCGGAGCAGTACGTCTGCCTGAGGTCGCACGAATGCGGATTCTGGTGCGGGAGTTTCTGGCTACATACACCGCGTTGCCCTGGACTTCGGACGCTGCTATGCAGTACGCGACCTTGCGGCATACCGTCGAGCGCGCTGGCACTCCGATTGGCCCACTTGACTTGATGATCGCTTCTCATGCGCTGGCGCTCGGCGTAGTGCTGGTGTCGCATGACCGCGTCTTCAAGCGAGTGCCAGGGCTCAGACTCGAAGACTGGACGTAGTCCAACGTAGACGGGCGAGAACGCCCGTCGCTCCATAACGTCACTTGATGAAGTAGCCGGATACTCGCCACTTCCCATCCGTGTCGAGCATCGGCGTGACCGTCTCAACCGCAGTCTGCTTGTGCTCAAAGCTGCTATCGAACTGGATCACCACGTACTCGCCGTCCGGCGCGCCGGGCAGCGTCTTGGTGTAGGTCGCGCTCTTAAGCTTGCGTGAGAGCAACTTCCCCAGTGGATCGCGAACCGGTCCCGCCATGTTTACCCACTGCTCTTTTGTGACGTGCGCTTTGAACGATGACGCGGCGTCCACCCAGCTTGCCCCATACTTGCCCGAGTCCACCAGGCCAAGCCAACTCTCGGCGGATTGTTGCGCCAGTTGTTCGGGCTTCTGCTGAGCCTCGGCGGTTTTCCCCAAGGCTGCAAACAACGTCAAAACCAGGACCGTACTTGCGAAGATTGTCTTCATTCGAGTAGCCCCCTTCAGCGTGTTTCACAAATCGGTTTTGGGTAGGGCACGGCTTTAGCCGTGCCGTTTAGGACTTGAGATAGCGGGCTTTAGCCCCTGAGGGACCAATGCGTCAAACTGCAAGGCATTCTTGAAGCAAGCTCTGGAGAGTCTCCTTCTTTTTGTAGCGCTGGCGTCCCGCCGGCAGTCGCGGAGGCATCTTGCCTCCGCCCATAGCAGCGCCGAGCTCACGCCCCGCGCTTCGTCTTCAGATCCGTCAACAGTTGCTCGATGCGGTCTTCCTTCTCGAGCGCCGCCAACCGGTCCTCGACATCATCGGCCAGCAACTCAGCCTTTGCCTGACCGACTGCCTCAATGCGCGCGACTCTGCGCTCCATCCGGTCGAAGGTCCCTGACTTGGAGTTCGCGCTCATACCCGAGTGCGCATCCGTCGCCTTGCTCGCGGCACGTGCGCGCCGGTGCTGCGCGATCAGCAGATCGGCCTTCGCATTGGCTTCGGCCATTTTCTGGTCGAGCTTGCGCAGAGCCGACTTCAGGTTCTCGACTTGCGCCTTCTGATCTTCCACTTGCTGCGTGAAACCGACACTCATGTCGCGATAACTTTCCACGCGAAGCAGCGCGGCCCGCGCCAGGTCGTCATGCTTTTTGTCCACGGCGAGTTCGGCTTTGCGCATCCACTCCTCGACCTTGTCGTCGTTTTCCTGTTTCTTCTTTTCCAGCAGGTGCTGGTCGGCGATTGCGATCGCGACCTGCGTTTTCACTTGCAGAAGCTGGTTCTGCATGTCGAGAATCACCTGTTTGATCATCTTTTCCGGATCCTCGGCCTGGTCAATCAGGTCATTGAGGTTGGCCCGAACTAACGTTGCAACGCGCTCCAGTAATGCCATAATTCACCCCTTCATTGTCAGTTCGCACTTCTCAGATTTCATTGGAGCCACGGATCGCAGCCACAATGAAACCGCCGATAAGTCCCGCAACCACCCCAACGAGCATCAGGATGTCGGACCCAAGGGAATAGGAAGCGATCGTGCCCGCGCCGAACCCAATGAGCCCAGCAAGTCCCCAGTACCGCCTCTTGCCTAGGTCACGAGGCTCGAGTTGTGACGGGGACGGCATCTCAATCCTCAGTTGTTGTCGTGACGCTTCCAGGCCCCGCCTACTACCGAGATCGCAATGTAGATTGCGATTCCCGCAGCGACCCAGACGCCCATGTGCCCGGTGGCCGCGCCAATCGCAGCGCCCATCGCGCCGCCCAGTGCAACGGAAAGTCCTAACGATCTCGCGTGATGTACTTCGTCCTGCACGGAACCCTCCTCAAAGTCGTCGTTGGTCGATCGTCATTGGTCGTTCGCCCTGAGTGCATCGTCCGGGTGTCCCGAACGACCAGCGACGAACGACCAACGACCTGCCCTAGTTCTTATCCGCCGGCCCCTTGTCGCCGATCGCACGGACCTTGCCCAGCAACTCACCCAGCGGCATGCCTGACAAGGTTTCGAACAGTGCCGGCACCTGTGCCGCCATCTTCGTGATGTCGCCGGTGATCTTGTTCATCCCCGCGGTATCGCCGTTGCCCGTGGAAACGATCGTGATCTTGTCCACGTTCGCCAGCGGACTGGCCAGCGCTTTCACGATCTCCGGCATGCTCGCAAACAACTTGTCGATCACGGCTGCCTGGTTGTACTCCTGATAGGCCTCGGCCTTCACGTTCATCGCCTTCGCTTCGGCCTCGCCCTTTTTGAAAATGATCTCGGCTTCGGCTTCACCTTGCTGGCGAATCGAAGACGCTTGTCCTTCGGCTTCGGCCATCAGGCGGTTCTTTTCGGCGTTCGCCAGCGTTTCAATCCGCTGACGCTCGATCTCGGCCTGCTTCAACACAGTCGCGATCAGTTCCTTCTCGCGACGATTGATTTCGGCTTCCTGCACTTTGACCTGGCCTTCTTTTTCTACTTGCTGCACGCGTACGGTTTCGGTTGTCACCTGCTGTTGCATGATGGCCGTTTGGATGTCGTAAGCCTTGTCTGCTTGCGCCTGCTGCTTCTTCGTGACCTCGAGGTACTGCGCTTTCTTGATCTCGAGATCGCGCGTCGATTCGGCCTGCTTCGCCTGCGACAACGTCTCCGCAAGTACGCGTTCCTGATCGGCTTGCGCCTTGGCAACCGCGGCTTCCCGAGTGGCCATGGCGCGCTTGATGGCCGTATCGCGCTCGGCTTCTGCAGTCGCTACGTCAGCGTCGCGCTTGATGCGGGCAACGTCAGGCTTGCCCATGTTGGTGATGTACTCGTTCTTGTCGCGCACTTCTTTGATGGTGAACGAAATCACTTCGAGCCCCATCTTGTTCATGTCGTCAGCGCAGGTGGCGCGCATGCGGTCGCCGACCATCTCGGGTTGCTTTACGATCTCTTCCACCGTGAGCTGTCCGATGATGCCGCGCAGGTGGCCTTCCATTACCAACCGGATCAAGCCTTCGCGCTCCTGATCGCTCTTGGTGAGGAATTGCTCGGCCGCCGTATATACGGATTCAACGTCGGACTTCACCTTGATCTGCGCGACCGCCTCAACCGTGACCGCTACGCCCTGTTTCGTGTAGAGGTCCTGTTGCGGGGCCACGTCAAAAGACATCAGTTCAAGCGACAATTCATGACAGCTTTCGATCATCGGGAAAACAATCGTTCCGTGACCGGTCACAACGCGCTTGCCGCGAAAGCCGTAAACGATCAGCGCCTCATGCGGTCCCGCCTTGCGGTATAAGCGGGCCAGCGTGCTCATCAGGAACAGCATGACCAGCACACCCAGCCCGATGAAAATCCATGCTTCAAGTGGTAATCCCAAAAACGACGTCATAGCGCCTCCTGGAACTTCTAGTGCCTTACCCAAACAAAACCCAAACCCGTCGCCTACCCGCGCGAAACCAATCCCATCATCTGGTCCAGATCGCGCACGATCCGCTCTGGCTCTCGGTGGCCGAGATACACCTCGCCGTTCGATGTCTTGATGTGCACAACCTTGTTGCACCAGACATATGCCCGCGAGCGCCCAATGCCACGAATGCCATAGCCCCGCATCAAAGCCCAGGGCTCGATCGAGTAGCTCAAAATCTCCTGCCTTGGAATCGAGCGCAGACGGAACCCGAGCATGCGGATTTCGACGCCATGCTGCAGGAACCGATATTGAAATCCGCTCCATGCCATCGCGCACGTAGCGATACCGAGCGGGCCCATGAAGATCAAGGGCCAGCGCGCAACTCCGGATGGAGATAGCGCTACCAGAACCAGCGGCACACCCATCAGAACCAGGATGATCAAACCCCATGCAAGGCTTGAATGCGTCTCTTCAGCCAGCAATTCGGGTTGGAACGCATTGCTCATAAGCTTGTCCTCAGCTTGTCGTCGAGAGTCCCTCTCGGGAATTCCTTTCGTGCTCTGAATCGGGCCTCGCTCTTGGGCGTAGCAGATTTCGTATCGGGGTATCGCTTCAGCGATACCGTAAACGCCCCCGCTCCTGCTCCCCTTTAGGGGTTGCGGCATTACTCGCCGCTCATCTCTTCCCACTTCCGCACATACGCAATGCCTTTGTCGTAGCGCGTCACCACGACTTCTATTCCTTTTTCAATCGCACCGCCGTCCTCGCTGCGCGCTCCGCAAGTCCGCCGTGTCCCGGCCTGTGAGTAAATGATTTCGCCCGTCCCATCTGTCTCGCGAATTGGGAGCGATGTTCTTCCCAGCACGCCGACCATCTCGTAATCGGCGGCGTCCATGTTCTCCTCGGGATGAACCAGAACCCGCGTCATGAACAGAAACACGATTCCCCCTCCCACCAGTCCTGCCCCCATCGCCAGCAGGATGCCGAGCCCAAACCAGATGCTCGAAAACCGCGTGATCAGAAATCCCGTTCCGCCAAACCACGCCAGAAACGCCGTCAGCGTGATGAAGTTGAACGGCGATACCTCCGACCCATGCTGTCCGTTGCCCGCTGCGCCATGTCCGTGGACTGCGGGACCTCCACCATGTCCAACCGGTCCGTGCCCCATGTGGATGTGCCCGAAATCGTGCGGAAGGTGCGGCAAGTGCAGATGCCAGTGCAGGCCCCCGGCGATGAACGAAATCGCGCTCAGCAGAAATCCAACCGCGAAACAAATCAGATAAAAATTAGCCCAAGTCATAAAGTTCGCCTCCTGGACCCTGGAGCGTCGGTACGCGCCAGTTCCGGGCGTAAGGCTTCAAATAATCGGTCGGCCAGACCGGGTGTGTTCAAAATCTCTCCCAGCAGGAGCAGAGCGCGCCGCGTGTCCTTCTCCCGCGCCGCTTTGACCAGTGCTTCGCTGACCGGCGGATCACCCGAAAACTTTTCCGAACCCTGCAGCAGCCACACATCCAGCTGACCTTCGGTCGTCCGCAAGTCGGACGTCAGTTCCGCGTGATATCCCTCGGGGTCGTCCACCAGGAATCCGGGATGCACTTTGAAAAACTGCGCCAGCAACGCCCGAGTAGCCTGCGTGATATGAGGACGCTTCCCGTGCTCAATCTGCGACAGATACGACTGGCTGATCTTCTTGCCGGTCTCCTTCTGGATCGCCTTCATGAGTTCCAACTGCGTCATGGGGCGCTCGTAACCTCGAAGGGAGCCTTCCACCTCGCGCAGGTATCGAATTTTCTCGCCGAGTGTCATATTTCAGATCGCAATTAAAATATCGCAATATGTAATATATGTCAAGAAATGGATCTGCCCCATTTTCAGCAACTTGCGAAAAAACCGCTTTTTGAATTAAATAAAAAACCCCCGCCAAAGCGAGGGTCTTTAAGTGATTGAAACTAAGTTGGTTAGTTGACTTGCAGCGTGACTTTCGTTTGGTGCGATGCAGTCGTTCCAGACGATCCAGTGATCGTAATCGTATAGATACCCGCCGCAGTTCCGCCGCTCGTAGACGTAGCGTTGCTGCTCGATCCGCAAGCCGCCTGGAGCACAATCAGTCCTGCCAGAACGCCCAGAGCAAGCCCCGCGAGCCAGCGGCGCCGTTTGCGTCCGGCCCCAAAACCAAAGCCCAGCAAGCCAAGTCCGCCAATCGGGAGCCACGTCGCATAAAAAGGGCCATGTCCCATCAATGCGCCCTTAGTCACCGGGCGTGCCACCGTCTGGATATTCAGCGTGGTCGTTCCCGCTCCGCTTCCAGCCAGTGTCACGGTAGGGTTGGTGAATACTGGTGTGGTCGAAGTCACGATGGCTGGCGAAGTCGTCTGGCTCATCGTAATCGTTGCGTTATAGCTGGGTTCTGGTGTGAGCGTAATCACGAAGCTCGCGAGATCGCCAGCGTTAATGGTCTTGCTGGGTGGCGCCGGACTCATCGAGAAATCTACAATGCTGTCCTGCTGGCTGATGGGGCAGCCTTGCAGCAAGCCGCCGTTGACGCTGAAGTTACAACCGACGGAAATTTCCAGACTGTTGGGCGGCGGGATCGAGGGCGTGACATTCACCGTTACGATCGCAGTAGCGCCGACAGCGAGTGTGGAAATGAAACACGGGATCTGATTCCCGGTCTGCAGAGTGCCGCAGCTTCCGCTGCCGCTCGTAACTGAGGCTGTAGGAGTGGACGCAACGCCTGTGGTCGGGACGATGGCGAAGAAATTCAGGTTGCTGGCCGGGTCGGTGCCGTTGTTCTTGAGGTTGAAAGTGAACGTAGCCTGCTGTCCCGCTGCCACTGGATTCGGAGACGGACTGGTAGCGCCCGCCGTTACTTGGATGTCACTGGTATTTCCGATCTTGGTGACAAATGCATTTTGGGTACCCTGCAAATTTGGCTGATAAGCCGTTGCAGGAGTAACTGGGAAGTCGGCTGATTGGGTAGATCCCGCAATGTAGGCCAGGTTGTTGGGGTCGAGCGCGACGCCCGTGCCCACATCCGGACTGCTGCCGCCGAGATACGTGACGTAATTTCCGGTGGACGTCGAGGACGTTGAAACTAGAGCAGCGAATGCGTCGCCTGTGCAAAAGCCGCCCCCACTGCCCCCGCACTGGAACTGGAGAGCATCCGTACTAACAGGGAGCGAGGGATTGATCGAGAAGGTGGTCCCCGCCACGTGTGCAGTTCCCACGGTGTCCACAAGAATCGCCTCTCCGCGATCCGGTCCGGAGCCGCCGAGCCAGGTGAAATAGTTCAGAGGGTAAACTGTGTTGCTCTGGGTCTGGTTGCCGATCTTGGCGATGAACGCGTTGGGATTGCCGCTCACTCCGAGGTAGCCATAGGGCCCAAGCAGGCAAGGGCTCACACAATTCCAATCGTGCGGAGAGTCGGTGACGTCGCCAGAGTTGGTGGAGCCAGTCACGTAAGCGTTGCTCGCGGTATCCACGGCAACGGCAATGCCGGTGTCGTTCGAACGGCCACCGAGATAGGTCGAGTAAAGAGGGGGGGAACCCGGCTGATTGGGGTTGATTTTGACGAGAATGACATCCGAGTTGCCGGGGTTGGTCTCAACGCACGTGCTGACTCCAGGCTGGTTGAGGCAGGGCTGCCAGGCATTCACGGTAAAGAACCTAGGTTCCTGATTGATCCCCACGATGCTCTGCATGTTGGTCGCGCCCGTGAAATACATGTTGATATTGCTGTTGGTGGTGGGTGGATCAACCGCAATGCCTCCACCAGTAACGATCGGGGCGTTGCCTACGCCAAAGTTTCCTCCACCGAAGTAGGTGGAGTAGAGCATGCTGGCCGTGCCACTGCCACCGGTGTGAATCTTGCTGGCGAAGAATTGCGGATTGCCGGGCGAGTTCGAAGTCAGCTGGTAGCCGTTGGGGTTCGACGGAAAACCGTTGCTCTGATCGTTGGTCGAGGTCGTGGTGCCCGTGACGTAGGCATCCTGGACGTTGTCAACGGCCAGACCGGTGACAACATCGTTTCCGTTGCCCGCGAGGTAGGTCGAATAGCTCAATGTATAGGTAGGGTTCGTAAAGGCCAACTCGCTGACGAATCCGTGGGTCTGATTGCCGGCGAAGGTAGCCGTTGACTGGAATGCATTGGCCGTCGGGAAATCCGTCGAAGTTGTTGTTCCGGCGACGAAAAGGTCGAAATTGATATCTACGGAAATGCCCGCCAGGTTGTCGATCCCAGAGCCGCCAAGGTAGGTGGCATACACCAATTGCGAAGCTGCAGTCGGATTGAGCTTGGCGATGAACAGATTTTGTGCGCCCGGGCCGCCGAGACTGGTCTGGAGTGCGCCCGAAGTGACAGGGAAATTGGTCGCGGTGGTGGAGCCAGCCAAATAAATATTGTTGCTGCTATCTACGGCGACTTTGACCAGCGACTCAATGCCCGTGTTGGGGCCGAGGTACGTCGAGTAGCTCAGAACGGGATCAATGACCAACTCGCGGCTATGGTCGTAAGAGCCGATGGTGAATCCGATTTTGTTATCGGCGAGTTGGCGGAAACTGCCTTCGACCGGTGTTTGAGAGTTCGCGGCGGACTGGTAGACGTGGGGTGCGTGAAAGCGGACGTCGCCGCCAGCGGTCGAAAGAACCAGATCGCCGGAATCGAGACGGGCGGTTGCTCCCTGGAAGCTGAGGGCGATCCGATCCGCGTTGGCGCCGGGCGCGACACGGAAATCGTATTCAAGTTGGCGGTCGTTGCCGTAATAAACGAGGTCAATGCCGGGATAAACGCCTCGATAGGCGACGCGCGCGAACTGGGGAACGCCCGTGCGCCACTTGGAGCGATCATTGCCGATGAAATAGCTGCTCTGGCCGGGAAGCGGTTGCTCGCCGTGGACCTGGGCGGCTGAGTTAGCTCCATCCAGGCGCATTCGGATGACACTGGACTGCGACTTCACGGCGGGAGACGCGGCAAGCCGCGTCTCTACGTGAGAGGGTTGCTGGAGTTCCAGGACGGCTTCGTTGGCGGTCAGGAACATGCCGTAACCGGCGCCGCGAGCCATGAATTTCACGCGGGCGTCGGTCTGGCCCTGGTTGGGCTCAAAGAACAGGGGGAGCGAGATGGTGGAAGCGGAGAGCTTTTTGGGCTGAGGGGCATTTGCCTTGGCGGAATGGCCCGGCGCGGCCAAATAGAAGGCGGCCCCCGCAGCTCCAACGACGATTGCGGCCACCAAGGCCGCCGTCATTGCCCAACGTGTATTTGATTGTCTCGCGGAACCTTGATCCACAGCTTTTTCCCCCACAGATTTCTTCTCCACCGAACCTCCTACCAACGCATAGAAATTCCGAATCACCGCTATTCCTCCGATTTCCCCATCTTCAGTGGGCAGAGCAGAAGAAAGCACACACACCGCTCGGGCTTGACGCCCCCTGGGAAGCGGTTGCGCACTGTCACCAGACCTGGGCTTAGAGCAAGTAAATACTTTTACATCCTAGAGATACGCTGTCAAGCCGAGTAGGCGGAATACGACCGCAGTAGTGAGAAGCGTGGAAGGGGCAGAATGGTTGCTAAGGAGGATTCGGCTCTGGGCTTTCGGTCCGGCTAGACTCCCGCGGCTTGATGGAAGCGGCGAACCTGAATCTGCTTCTCGCGCTTGCGGGTTTCGGCGATGTCGTAGGAGGCCTGCATGCGCATGAGCGTGTCCATTTTTGCGCCGAAGGCCTTCTCGATCCTGAGAGCCATGTCGCCTGAGAGATCGGCTCTACCGTTGAGCAGGCTGGAGAGCGCGGGTCGGGACACTTTGAGGACTGTGGCAGCGGCAGTAACTGAGAGGCCGGCGGGTTCAATAATCTCCGTTCGGATAAAGTCTCCGGGGTGGGGCGGGGTCTTCATGGGCATTGGCGCTCTCCGTTCCTTCTAGCTAGTGATAGTCTTCCAAGTCCACGTCGCAGATTTCACCTTCTGTGGCATCGACTATGAACGTCAGGCGGCGATTGCGAGTGACAACGAGACTCCAGGTTCCTTTGCGATCGCCACTCAGCGTGTGTGCTTTCCACGCAGGGAGCGACCGCAGTTCCTCCGGTTCGCCCATGTCGTCGAGGAATGCAAACATCTTGCGGAGTTTGTCCGCCGAATCCGCTGGAACGCCCTTCGCTACGTCATCTTCGTAGAGTTTGCGCAGTCCTTTGTGGGCGAAGTTCCGGATTCGCACATGCTAACTGTAGCCTGTAGCTTAACACTTGTCAATGAAGAATCGCGGGGAGTTGCGACTACTTCTTTAGTTCGCCGATCTCGCGCTTCAGCCGTGCGTACCGCTGCACGATTGTGCCGAGGTAGACAATGTGGATGATCCAAGTGACGGCGTAGGCGGCGAAGAGATAAGGGTTCGTTTTCATCGGGCGGTCCTTGGGGTCATGCTGGTCTGATTCGGTTCGTCGGCGAGCGAGCGGAAGGCGTGGGCTTCGTCCACTTGGCGCTGCAGCTTCTCCAGGCGAAAGCGCGACCAGCAAACCAGAAATGCGAAGCAGGAGAAGGCCAGCCAATTGATCAAGAGCACGTGCATCATGCGGGGATCGATGGAACCGCCACCGCCCATGACCGGTTGCGGATGCTGGGTGCGGAAAAACCAGATCGAGAAATACACGAATGGTACGCAAAGCGCGCCGAAGACGGAGAGGGCAGCAGCCAGCAGCGGTGTTTGTCCGCTGGACGAGAAACGGCGCAGGAACAGGTAGCTCACGTAGATCAGCCAGAGGATCAGCGTCGAGGTCAGACGCATGTCCCAGGTCCACCAGATGCCCCAGACGGGCCGCGCCCAGATGGGGCCGGTGACGAGGACGATGGTGCAGAAGACCACTCCGACTTCCGCGCAGACGAGTGCAACGATGTCAGCCACGGCGCAGCGCTTGATTAGGTAGTAGATGGACGCGCCGAAGTTGATGAAGAACAAGATGAACGCGGTCCAGGCCGAGGGCACGTGATAGTAAAAGATTCGCTGAACGTCGCCCATGGTCTGTTCGGTGGGCGCGCCGTCCAGCGTGAGACTTCCGATTTGAACGACCGGCTTCAAAGCGATGGATAACGCGTAGATCAGCAGCAGGCCGGTGAGAATGCCGAGGATGGGGAAGGCTTTTTTCATAAGGTTTCAATGTTTCAATGTTGCAAGGTTTCAGAGTTTCAACGTTTCAAGGAATTGTGTACGCCGGAGGTTGTTGAAACCTTGAAACTCTGAAACATTGAAACTTTGGGTCTTGATCTCTTTACTCTGCGTTCAAAATGGTTTCAAACAACAGCAAACAGCTGGTAGTAAACACCAGATCGTAGGTGCCGAGCAACACGATCCAGAAGCGGGCACTGTACTCGCCGGTCAGGATGGCGGTGGTTGCTTGCACCATCGCCAGGAGGGCCGGGATCGAGATCGGAAACAGCAGCAGCGGCAACATGATCTCGCGACTGCGTGTCCGCAGCGACATTGCTGCGAAAAATGTTCCGTTCACGACCAGTGCCCACGTCCCCAACCCTGCAACTAGTAGCAATTGCCATGCCGGACCGAGCGCGCGCAGGCGGTAGAAGGCAATAAACAGGGGAGTCATGAGTGCTTCGAGCACTGTGACAAAGACGAAATTGCCGAGAGCTTTGGCCAGGAACAGGGAATTCGCCGGCGCAGGCGACACGCGGTAGGCGTCGAGAACCTGGTTGCGGATTTCACGCGCCCACGTCTGGTTTAGGGCTACGACCGAGGCAAACAAGAACGCGACCCAGATCAAGCCGCCAGCAATCTGGCGCGATTCTTCGGCGCTCGGGTCGAACGAAAAGCTGAAGACGACTACCACCAGCAACGAAAAGAACAGCATCGAGTTGATGGCGTCTTTCGAGCGCCATTCGAGACGGAGATCTTTCAGCAGCGTGGTGCCGGTGATGCCCTGGACGGGCTTACGGGTGGTCGCCGGAGTCGGAGTCGTGCTCATGCCACTGGCTCCGGCGCTTTGAATTCACGCGTTCGCCCGATGATTTTGCCGGATTGCATCCAAACGAACTCATCGGCTGCGCCTTCAAGAAGAAACGCCTGGTGGGTTACCACGAAAATTGTTTTGCCCCGATCGCGTAAACCGGCCAACAGTCGGACCATATCGCCGGCGGAGCGCAGATCCACGTTTGAAAACGGCTCGTCGAGCAGCAGAATCTTCGGGTCGTTGAGCAGTGCGCGTGCCAGCGACATGCGTTGGCGCATACCCTGCGAATATTGGCCGACGGGGCGCTGCAGCGTAGGGTCAAGGCCAACCGAGCGAATGACTCCAGCGCAACGCTCCTCATCCGTGAACCCGTAGAGCTTTGCGAAGTAGCTGAGGTTTTCCATGCCGCTCATTTCGTCGTAGAGCAGCGATGGGTGCGCCATATATCCAACCTGATCGCAAATGTCGTGGAATTTTGTTGCACCTAGGATTGTGGCGTGGCCGCTGGAGGGATGGTTCAATCCGGCGAGCGTGCGGAGCAGCGTAGTCTTGCCAGCGCCGTTGTCGCCGAGGATGGCGTAGAACTTCCCGCCGGCAAATTCGGCAGTAACGCCGCGCAAGGCAGCGAAGCGACCGAACTGCTTGACCAGGTTGTGTACGGTTATGACGGGCGCGTTGTCAGTCAATTGGTTCGATTCTAAACGAAACGCGGGTGAACTCTAGTTTGCCATGCTGCTGGATGCGGGGGTTTGGTTCTGCGACATGCTCTTGGCAGGCTCGGCAGCAGGAGCAGTCCCGGGCTGGCCGGGTGCGGGTGCGTACTTCGAGGCGCATTTGGCCTGGAGTTGCTTGGCGTGGAAAACGCCGTCGCGTCCGAAACTGCCATCAGCCAGTGCCTGCGAGTCGTCCTTGAAAGTGTCAGGAGGAGCTTCGGTCCCCGTGTAGGAAACCGGAAGCGTCAGTTCATTTTCTTTGAGCAGGAACTCGACCCTCGTTCCCGAACGCTTGATCGAGCCGGGCACGACATTCCCAGCTACGCGAAGTTTCTTGGAATAGGCATCGTTGCCCATGTGGTTCAGCTCTTTGATCGTGACGTAGTAGCTCTTGCTGTCTTGTATGCCGGTGTAGGCGAGGTAGCTGAGAGAAAGCAGGATCAGGACAGTGACCGCCCCGAACTTCAAATATTTACCGGTTTCACTCGACATTGGAATTCCTCACCCTCTGTAAAAACTCTACGCGCCCGCCCCAGCCGGGTCAAGACTACCCAGGGTTTGCACTTTCGTACCCCAGTTGGGCAGGGATTCAGGCACGGTCGAAAATGGTGGAGCAATTACAATGCCTTCAGGCACTCAGACTCCAGTCATAAAGGCAGGCAAAACGCATGATCCATCCCTGGCACGATGTAACTCCCGGCAGCAAACTGCCCCAGGAGTTCAATACCGTAATCGAGATTCCTTTTGGCTCGAGCGTGAAATATGAGCTCGACAAGACCAGCGGTTTGATCAAACTGGACCGCATTCTCTACTCTGCCGTCTACTATCCGGCAAATTATGGATTTATTCCCCAGACACTGGCCGAAGACGATGACCCGATCGACGTGCTGGTGCTGTGCCAGGAGACGGTGGTGCCACTCACCATCATCCATGCGCGCGCAATTGGACTGATGACAATGATTGATTCGGGGAAGAAAGATCACAAGATCATCGCCATTGCGACTGAAGACCCCGAGTTCAACGCCTATCGCGAGGCCGCCGAGATGCCGCCACATCGGCTAATTATGCTGCGGCGCTTTTTTCAGGACTACAAGCAGTTGGAAGGGAAGAGCGTTGAGGTGGATGAGATTCAGCCGGCGACCCAAGCCTATCCGATTATCGAGGACGCGCTGCACCGCTATAGCGAGCAGCGGCGCAAGGGATTTATCGCAGTGAGTTAGTTGCGGACCGTGAGTTCTTGGACCCGGCGAGCCGGGTTGATGTCGCTGAGAACGTCGGCCGACAGCGTCATAAGAGTCTTCTCTCTCATACAACTAAGGTCCTAACCACGAGCATGATAGTCTGCTCCGGCAGTGAACATCCTCGCTCCCCGCAATTGCATGTCGGCTCCCTTCGAAATCAATCCGACGTTTTGTTTCACGCTACTGGGCGCATTCCTGATCTACGTCTGGACACGGCCTAGCCGACAATCGTGGCTTTCTATTGCACTGCTTGCGACCGGGTCACGAGCAGCCTGCATCCGAGTGATGGGCGGATTGGGTAGTTATTACGGTGTGGAGTGGATTAGTTGGGGCGCGTTCCTGGGCATTGCCAGCCTGGTTGTAATAGCAGTGCAGTTTGCTTGCGCTCCGCACCTTATGCGCCAGCCTTTTCGGCGGACATTTTTTGCCGCTGCCGTTTTTCCAGTGTGCAGTCTTCTCATCGGCTATTCGATCCCGGTCACGACATGGCTCCGGCCCTTTACCTACGACGCTCTTCTGCTTGCCTTCGATGGCGGGCTCGGATTTCAGCCGAGTTTCGTACTGGGTCAGCTCTTGGTCCGTAGACCGACACTATGGGGTCTGACGAATGTTGTCTATTGCTCCTTGCCGTTGGCGGGGTGCCTCCTGTATGCGGCATACCGCCAGCGGCAACGGCAATCTGTGGCCATTCTGCCGCTTTTTCTCTCGCTGATGTTGGTCGGCTTCGGTCAATACGGGGTTTTTCCGGCGGTTGGGCCCCGTTATGCGTTTGCTCAAGCCTATCCTCAAAGTCCGTCCAGTGTGGCGCAGATTGCCGCAGAACCGATTCGTGTGGGCGACGCTCCCAGAAACTGCATGCCCTCGCTTCACCTCGCCGCCGCCTTGGTTGTCTTGTGGAACTCGCGCATTTGGCCACAATGGGGACGGCTGCTGGCGCTTCTGTTTCTACTGGCAACCGCGTTTTCGACGTTAGCTCTAGGCGAGCATTATGTGGCAGACTTGGTGGTCGCCTTTCCCTTTACCTTGATCTTTCAAGCAGCGTGGACGACTCAGGTTGAAATGGTCAACCCCGTCCGCCGAAGGACGTTGTGGGCAGGGATCGGACTCACGGTTGTCTGGTTTGTCGCGTTGCGGTACGGCTTGCGTTTATTCCTGATCTCACCCCTGATTGCGTGGCTAGCAATTCTGCTCACCGTTGCTTGGTGTACGTTGCTCGAAAAAGGCCTTTATGCGGCCGTCAGCTCTAGCGAGGCTGTGCATTTCCGCTCCGGGTTTTACGGGTAAATTCTGCGGTTTGCAACGGTTTGTTTTCTTCCGATGTATCCACGTTGTATCTTAGTGATATGTTCTATAAAGTCTATAGAAATACTTGACATTAATTAGCAACTGCAGTACGCTCGAAAACGTTCCCTCCTGGCCCGTATCGCTGCTCGCCCCAGCGGTACGGGCTTCTCTCTTGGCGGTTAGTTGGACTGCTCGCGTTCGTAGGGTTTTTGCATGTAGCGGCGGCACTCGTCGAGAGCACCCTGGGTGTTGTCGTTGGTTTCGAGAGCACGGCGGTATTCGTTGACGGCGCGTTCGCGCTGGCCGGTCACGTCGAAAATCTTTCCTAGCTGCAAATGGCTCCACACCTCAGTCCAACGGGGATCTCCGTCGCCGTTCAGAGACTCGCGATAAGCATTGGCGGAGGACTGGTAGTTCTTTTGCATGAAGAAAACTTCGGCGATCCGGTAATGGGCGAGCGAACTATTCTTGTTGACCTCTAACGTCTTATTGAATTCGCTCAGCGCGGCGGCCAAGTCACCCTGCTGGATCAGGCCCTGCCCGCGCACGATCGAGGAGCGCAGTTTGATGTCCTTCGAGTTGGTGAGGACGCGGTTTTCCGGGTCAACCGAAATGCGGCGGGGACGGCCGAAAGTCTCGACCGAGAACGGGGAGTCGGTGCCCACGACGTCAATTCGTTTTTCTTCCGTTTTGCCGTCAGTGTCAATGCGCAGCTTCACTGGCATGCGGAAAAGATCGAGGTCCTGATTGATCGAGCCGACGATGCGGAAACCTTTGTTGCTGCCCAAGCGGTAGACGGTGTACTTGGCCTTGAATTCCGGGGCGCTCGTGGAATCCATCCATTGGGAAAAGAACCAGGTCAGCTTCTCGCCGTAGACCTTTTCGACGAGTTTGCGGAAATCGTCGGTGCTGGCGGACTTTCCCGCGAAGTCGGTGGCGAAGTCGCGCATGGTCTTCAAATACTTGTTCTCGCCGACCACATAGCGCAGCATGTGGAGAATCATTGCGCCTTTGTCCGTGACAAGGGACTGGAACTCCGGCGAGAAGTAGTCGAGTTTATCGGCGCTCGATAGGGGAACGCTGTCGTAGGCGAGGGCGCCGACCGACATGTCCTTCACCATTTCTTCAAGGCCTGCCTGGCCTGCGGCGCTTTCCACGTATCTAGCTTCGGAATAGCGGGCGAAGCCGTCGTTGAGCCACCAGTCGGCTTTCGAAGCGGGACTGACAGAAACTCCCCACCACTGGTGCGAAATCGTGTTGGCCAGCAATCGGTAGTTGACCTTCTCGGTGATGGCACGGCCTGCGAGCGCAGCAATTTCAGGAGCGTAAGCGGACGGAACCGTATCGTCCGGGAGTTCGACTACCTGCATTCGCGAAGAAGGCGCGTTGCCATATTGCGTAATGTAGTAGGTAAATGCCTTCACAGCCGTCGAAGCATATTCGGCCGCCAGCGCCTGATGAACTGGCTTGAAGAAGACATGCAGATCCATGCCGGCTTCGTCGCTCTTGTATTCCTGGAAAGTGCCGGCAATGATCGTGCCCGGGAAACTCGGTTTCGCCCAGCTGAAAGTGAAGGTCTTTGTGTTGGCCAGCGCTGTTTTCTTGTCGGCAACAGGAGCAACCGGCGTAGTGGCCTTGCCGCTGCCGATTGCGACCATGTGGGCCGGAACGGTCACACTGATGGTCGAGGTGAAACGGTTCACGCCGTATCCCGCGACGGGAAACCAGAGACCGGAGTAAAGCAAATAGCTGGTATCGGGGCCGACGAATGCAAGCTTTAATCCCGGAACCGGGCTGTCCTCGGCATTTTCCAGGGTGCCTTCGTAGTCGAAGGTGAAGGTAGTGCTCGCCCCTTTTGCGAGGCCTGAATTCAGGCCGATGCGAATGGTGGAGTCTTGTGTATTGCGCTCCGGAGCTAGCGGCTTGTTGGTAGCGTCCACCAACTTGGTAATCCGCAATGCATTGTTCAGCTGAAATGTTGCGATGCTGAGGTCTTCCAGGGCGGTGACTTTGACGGTGACATGGGCGCTGAGCTTGTGCGTCTCTGGCAGTAACTCGACCGCGATCTGGTAGTCATCGGCATGGAGGCGCGGCTTTTCGGCCGCCCATGTGGAACCCCCCGCGAGGAAGGAGAGCGACAAGATGAGGCAGAGACAGCGCGCCCGACTCAGGGGTCGAGAGTGGAAGAGCATCAATTAGGTTCTCCTGGGGATTCCCGCACTCTGTGTAAGATGTTAATTCTCCCGCAAAAGATGCTGTGGGGACAAGGGTTATGGTTTACGTCGAAGCTGGGCACGGCCCATCCCCTGTAGATAGCTTCTCATCCGCGCCCAAAAACGCCAATCGGCGCTTGACTCGGCAATCGCTTGCTGTCAGAATCGCGGCCCTGTAATCCTCTTCCCTAATAACGAACGGTGTCTCCGTTCTGGACCGAACCTCGGTACTGAAGATTTTCGAAATACACCTTCACTATAAGGAGCTGCTGCCATGCAATGGAAAGTATTTGCTCAGGTTTTTGGCGCAGGAGCAATCGGAGGCTTGGCGTCGTGGTGTGTCCAGTTGCTGATTGGAGTTTCGCCCTACAGCCGGCCCGCATACGTGATCTTGCCGCTGCTGATCGTGGTCGGTGGTATCGCGGCCGCCCTTGGTGTGTTCCTGATTGCGAACTCCGATACCACCCAACTGAAACATACGCTGGCTTTTGCGGTTGCCTGCGGTATCTTCTGGCAACCGGTCATTCAGTCTGCCCGGAGCTTTGTGGTTCAGACGTCCACGGCCAGCCAGACGGCTAGCTTGCAGACCGCTAACTCTGAGGTCGGGAAGGCAGCGTCCTCCGATGTTGGGAACTTGCCGTCGAAGGTCGCGATGGCCAGCAAGCTTACAACGGATCTTCTGTCGAAAGTACCGGCCACTGCCGATAGCGATCTGAAAGCCGGTGTGGTCGCGGAATCGACACGTTCCGTAGATCAAATTGTCGCCGCAACACCAAAAGCGCCGGAAGAGAGCCTGACGGCGTTGCAAGCGATTGGGGAAGCCGCAGTGAAGAGTAATCAAACGGAGCTTGCCAATCGGGTTCTCTACAAACTCGAGGCGATCTCTACTCAGAATCCGCAGCTTGCAGAACGGGCCAAGGTGGCATCCTCCGGCATCATGACCGTGGCTCGGCAACCGGCGCAGGATCTACATGGGGCGCAGAAATTTTAGGGCTGGTTGCGAGGTTAATGCCGGCCTAGATGCGAACCGGAATTGCTTTCAGGATGGCTTCAGCAGCCCGCTCTGCCGGCGTGAGAGTGTCGGCCGCGCCGTCAAAGCGAAGTGCTGCCCGAACGCTGGCAAGTTTGGTCAGCATGCATTCCCGCAGTGGGCCTTCCGGGATGATTTTACCCAGTTCGGCAACGATGTTCTCAGCGGTAAATTTGTGTTGCACGAGTTCCGGAACGATCTCTTCACCAGCGATCAGGTTGACCATGGCGAAGTAGGGAACCTTGATGCGGGGCTTGCCGAGCGCGTACGTCAGCGGCGAAACGCGATAGACCATCACAAATGGCGTTTCCATCAACGCGGCTTCGACGGTGGCGGTTCCGCTCGCCACGATCGCCGCGCGAGACAGGCGCAGGGACGCGCGAGCGTCATTGGTGAGCGCTATGAAAGGCATAATTCTGGCGCTCGCAGACTTGCCACTTCGGAGTGCTTGGTCATGCACCCACTGAGCGTCCAACGTGGAAGCAACCGGAAGTACAAACTGAAAATCTCCACCAAGCTTCTTCGCCGCTTCAAGCATAGTTTGCAGATTGAGGCGAAATTCCTTGCGGCGGCTTCCGGGAAGCAGCGCGAGCCAGGGTTTGTTTGGGTCTAGACCATACCGGATCGCGAATTGCTCCCGTGTTACGTCGGGCATTGGTAGATCGGCCAGAGGGTGGCCGACAAACGTCGCGTCCACGCCGCGGTCGCGATAGAACTTTTCTTCGAACGGAAAAATCACGAGCGCTTTATTGACGTAGTCGCGTAAGAGTTTGACCCGCCCTTGCCGCCACGCCCAGAACTGCGGGCAAACGTAATACACGACGGGAATGCCACGTTTGCGCATCTGGCGAGCGACGCGCCAGTTGAAAGCCGGCGAATCAATAACGACAGCGACGTCGGGGCGACGTTCGTCGGCGGCGCGAATGAGCTTTTTATAAAGACCGAGGATCTTGGGCAGGTGGCTGACGATCTCGGTGATACCGACGACGGCGAGATCCTTGGCGTCAACCACGATTTCGCAACCGGCGGCGCGCATGCGCTCGCCGCCGGCTCCGAAGAATGTTGCGGATGGATCGCGGCGTCGCAGCGCTTCGATCAACTGCGCGCCGTACATTTCGCCGGAAGCCTCACCGGCCGAGATCAGAATCTGCACCCGGCCATTGTAAGGTAGCCCGCTTACTGCTTCGCCGCGAACGTTACGTTTACCTGCGTGCCGTCGTTTTCGGTACCAATGGTGGCCATGACGGTACGCTTGTTGGCCTTGTCTTCCCCAGTGACCATGCCCCCGGCTTTTCCGTCGGAGTTGGTGGTCATGTTGGACACCGCGTAGCCGTGCGACTTCAGATTGTCACTGTAAAAAGTAATGACTTTCTCGGCGCTGTCGGAAGTAGTGAAAGTGAATGACCCAGTCTGCTCGCTCCCGTTGGTCGCCGAGTACGTATTCTGCGGAGACGAACCCGGATATGTCGGAACCCAGTCGGGCGCTTTGTCGGCGGTTGCCCCCATTTTCATGGTGCCCTCGGAAGTCTTCACTTCCATCCCGCCGTTGGCGCCTTCGCCGGTCGTGGTCATGGAGACGGACTTGCCGTTCTCGTCAATGATGACCATGGACTTCTTCTGAGGGTCAAACTTCATGGTCGTCGTCTTACCGGTTTTCTTGTCGCGAACCACGATGGTGCCCGAACTGTCGTCGCTCGAAACGATCTCGGCGTCGGGGCTCATGCTCACGGCCATCTTCGCCGTGGCGAATGCCGGATTCTTCTTCATCAAGTCGGAGTCGAACCCGGCTTGCTGCACTTTATGCTTCGCGTAAAAGAGAACAGCGGCGCAGCTGCCTAGACCCAGCAACGTCAAGCCAACGAAGATGCCGATGACCCAGATGAGCACCTTGGATCCGGAACCTTTTTGCGGGACGGGAGCGGGCGGAACTCCTCCAGAAACTGGTGTACTTGGCGGAATGGTGGACATATGCGTTTCCTCTCGGCGGAAGATTTAGATGAAAGCGAGCTCACGGGGGAAGTCGTCAGCCTGGCGAACGGGCAATTATACGGTTAGAGAGGAAAAGCGCAAAACCGCATCTGGTAGGCGTTCTCTGCGATGGACGCGCATGGACTAGTCGTCGGCGCTGACTGTGGACTGGGGCGCTTGTGAGCTCCCAACGGGAATTTCCTGATCTTTGTACTGGAGTTGATAGAGTTTGTAGTAAATGCCGCGATTGGCTAGCAATTGCTGGTGAGTTCCCATTTCTCGGACTTGGCCTTTGTGCATGACGATGATCTTGTCGGCTCGCTGAATCGTCGACAGGCGATGCGCGATGATCAGTGACGTGCGGCCTTCAACCATGCGATTGAGCGCATCGCGCACGCGGAATTCGGTTTCCGTGTCCACGCTGGAAGTAGCTTCGTCCAGGATCAGGATTTTTGGATCGTGAGCTAGCGCTCGCGCGAAGGAGATCAACTGCTTCTGGCCAGTCGAAAGCGTGGAACCTCGCTCGCGGACCTCTTCTTTGAACCCTCCAGGTAGCGTGCGAATGAAGTCGGCGAGATTCACATCTTCTGCGGCTTGCTCGACGTCTTCGTCTAGGATGCGCTTGGTGCCGAGGCGGATGTTGCCTTCGACAGTTCCGGTGAAGAGGAACGGATCCTGCAACACGACCCCGAAGCGGCTACGCAGATCGTCCAGGTTCATCTCGCGGATATCTGTCCCATCGATGCGGACTGCGCCTTTTTGCACGTCATAGAAGCGCATGAGGAGCGAGATAAGCGTGGTCTTGCCGGCACCCGTATGGCCGACCACGGCAACGGTTTCTCCAGGCTCGATGGAAAAACTGACATCGCGAAGGACCCAATCGAGGGTCCCGTCCGTCGAAGCTTCACTCTCGACCTGGACTGGCGTGACAACCTTCACTCCGACATCTTCCGCTGGCATGCCTCGATAGGCGAACCAAACGTGATCGAACTCGATGCGTCCTGCGCCAGTCACTTGCTTGGTTACTTCAAGTGATGTGACCTCAGTCTTCGTGTCGAGCAGTTTGAAAACGCGTTCGCCCGCGGCCATCGCCGACTGCAGGATGTTGTATTTTTCGCTCAGATCCTGAATCGGGCGGAAGAAGCGTTGCGCGTACGACATGAACGCGACTACTGTGCCGATCGTCACTAGGTTCTCAACGCGCTGCCAATGCGGGAGGCTATGCCACGAGAAGACAAGCTCCAGACTGGAGACATTCATCTGTCTCAGGATTTCGCTGCCTCCGAACCAGAAGATGCCGGCAATCGCTACGGCTGACACGATTTCTACGACTGGGTAATACACCGCATACGCCATGATCGCGTCTTTGAAGGCTTCTTTGTGCGACGCGTTAATGTCGGAGAATTTATCGTAGGCGCGCTTTTCGCGATTGAAAAGTTGAAGTACCAGCATGCCTGAAATCGCTTCTTGCAGAAACGAATTGATGCGAGCGATCGCCGTGCGGATACGGCGGTAGGAATCGCGGACGCTGTCGCGAAAAACCTTGGTGGCATAGATGATGACAGGCATCACGGCAAACGTGACGAGCGCGAGCTTCCAGTTCATCAGCGCCATGACGCCCAGGATTCCGGCGAGCACAAAGACATCTTCAAAAATCGAAACCACCCCGGCAGTGAACATCTCATTGAGCGCATCTACATCGGTGGTTACGCGGGTGACGAGGCGACCCACCGGATTCTTGTCGAAGAAGCCGATGTGTAAGTGTTGGAGGTGGCGAAAAATCTGGCTGCGCAGGTCGAACATGACCTTCTGTCCGGTCCACTGCATCAGGTATGTCTGCACGAATTCAAGCAAGAAAGTCAGGACCAGAAGGCCGACGTAGAGGATTCCAATCTGGCCGATGCCGACGAGTGGCGCGCTGCTGAGGCGATCGCCGATCCAGGAGTGTGAGTTCTGCGATCTTGCCAGGTATTTATCAATCGCGATCTTGGTGAGGAGCGGTCCCAGCACGTCAGCGATGGACTTCACGATGATCGCCGCCAGGGCGATGACCACGTGCCACTTATAAGGGCGCAGGTATCCCAGCAACCGCCGCATTAAGCGGCCGTCATACGCTTTGCCGAGTACTTCTTCTTCCTGGTTGGAGGCCATGCGCTGCTTGGAACCTGCGACGAAAAGTAAAGATTATCCTAAATAGATCGTGGAACGGCGGTGGAGGATGGAAAAGGTTTAGAATCCCGTCCCTTTGCGGGTTTCAAGAGTGGTTGAACACAGTCCGGTGATGCCTGTCACCGCTCGAAACGCGGCTATTCTCCTACATTTTTCTGTCTGCACTATTCATTTGTGAGGTGGGTCCATGGCCGGATCAAACGTTCCGCAGGAGACTGGCGCGAAGCAATCGAAGAACGATCGCGCCGGCTGGTTTCAGGTTTCGGCGCAATGCTCGGAGCCGGCCGCGGCGAAGGTATCTCCGTGGCGGCTGGTTTTGCTGGGCGCCCCGGGGGTTGGTAAAGGTACACAGGCATTTCTCTTGAACCAGCGCCTAAAGGCATGCCATCTATCCACTGGCGATTTGTTCCGCGCGGCGTCGAAGCAAGGTGAGTGCGAGCAGTCTCCGGCAATGAAGGCGGCGATGGAGCACATGCGCCGTGGAGAGTTGGTCCCGGACGCGACTGTTTGGGAAATGGTACGCGAACGCGCGGCGTGCATTCGGTGCACAGGCGGATTCGTCCTGGATGGCTTTCCGCGAACGTTAGGTCAAGCGGAGTCGCTTAAGCAACTGATGGAACAGGAAAATATCCCACTTACGGCTGTGGTGAATTACGAATTGCCTTTGCCGGAGATCATTGCGCGGCTAAGCGGACGGCGCACCTGCGAGAGATGCAAGGCTGTATTTCACCTCACCGGTCAGCCACCGAAGGTTGAGGGAGTATGCGACCGCTGCGGTGGGCGCCTCTTTCAACGCGAGGATGACCGCCCCGAGTCGATCACGGTGCGCATGGCCGCCTACGATCGAAGCACGGCGCCGCTCATTGAGTTCTACAAGAAACTTGGGCTACTTCTTTCAGTTGCAGCTACTGGAGCACCGGACGAAATTTGCGCGCGAACCGTAGCTGCGCTGGTGACTCGTGCTGGGGTAGCTGTAACCGTTTAGAGTTTTCGGAGTTTGCGCACAGGGGCTTCTTTGCCCTCAGCGGGAGTGGGCTGATGATGATGCTCTTTGCCGCAGGCGGGGCACACGATCTTCGCATTGTGCTCCTGCATCTGGTGCAGAAAAGCTGAAAGCGTCTGGCCGCAGTTCGTGCACGGTAAATCAGTACTTTCGACGCTCGTCGTTTCTTCGGACATAGTGGTCTCCCCGTTCCTATTCTAATTCTCGACTGCTTGAACGCGGCACTCTGCGAACCCATACAATAGTTGGAGTGCCGCTCGGAATCTACATCTCAGTGCCGTTTTGCAGGACCAAGTGCAGTTACTGCAACTTTGCGTCCGACGTGTTTTCGAAATCCGCATACGAAAACTACCTAACTCGCGTCATCGAAGATGTCAACCAATCGCGTTCAGTTGCGTCAGAGCTTGGATGCGCGAACGACGAGAAGGTTGACACAATTTATTTGGGTGGCGGCACGCCGTCTATCCTGGATTCGGCGCAGTTGTTACGCATCTTCAATGCTGTACGGGAACAGTTTGTGGTCGATCGGGATGCCGAAATTACGGTTGAGTGTGCGCCGGGCACCGTGACGCCGGCACTGATCGAGACTCTGTTGCGGTGCGGCGTCAATCGCGTGAGCCTGGGCGTGCAGTCGTTTGTAGATCAGGAGGCACAGTCCGTCGGACGGCTACACACGCGCTCAGTTGTGCTTGAAGAGATCTCGAGATTGCGGGCTGCGGGGCTGACCAACATCAACATTGACCTGATTGCGGGGCTGCCACACCAGACCGCAGAAAGCTGGACATTCTCGCTGGCGGAGACGATCGCACTCGGCGCCCCGCATGCGAGCGTTTATATGCTGGAAGTGGATGATGATTCGCGGCTCGGACGTGAGTTGATTGCTGGTGGCACCCGCTATCACGCGCACTTCGTACCGGATGATGAGGCTACCGCGGATTTCTATGTGCAGGCATGCGAGACATTGAATGCGGCGGGAATTGCGCAGTATGAAATTTCAAATTTCGCGCGGGCGGGAACGGAGTCGCGGCACAATTTGAAGTACTGGACGCGGCAGCCGTATTTCGGATTTGGCGTGGATGCGCATTCGATGCTGCCCGCGAAGGGGGACGGGCCCGCTGCTGCAGTCCGCTTTTCTGCCAGCGATTCGCTCGATGGGTATATGAACCGGTCGGCGCACACCGTGAACACGGTTTCCAGGCAGGCGGCCATTGAAGAGAGTTTTTTTCTCGGGCTGCGGTTGAATCGTGGTGTTGATCTCGAGAGGCTTGGCGAAGAGTTTATGGATGAGGCTATCGCGGAGCTCGAACCAGTGGTCGCCGACTGCTTGCGCGAAGGGTTGCTGGAAAGGGAAAACTCAAGAATAAGTCTTACCAAGCGCGGACGACTGTTATCGAATGAAGTCTTCGAACGTTTTCTGATGGATAAGAAAGAAGAAGTAAAAGTGGGAACCGGCAGCGTGAATCCACGCTAGATGGCCGATCAATGCCTGGTCGGCGATGGCCTATCCGGCTCCCACCATGGTGAACACTTTTTGGTATACAACGTCCCAGATGCAAGGCTCGCCCGGCAAAGCTTGAATCCCAGCCTCTCCGGAACCCGCCCACGCGATCCGAAACTGTGCTCGTTGTTGTCCGTGCTGCACGTCGAGGAGTCCGCCGGCGCTAATCTTGGCATGCACTCCCAACAGCACGGCGCCGCTCAAGCTCACGTTTTTAACCCGCACGACCTCCGCGAACGGGCGTGCCATCCGGTCTACCCCCCAGATGCGCACTGGGAATTCGACTTTAAGCCGCGGCTCTTTGCGCCGGTCCATGCTTGCTGAATCCACTACGGATCATAGGGCGGAAGGCGTTTGCTGGATAGATCGCGTTGGTTATTTCTGGGTGGTTACCAGAAGGGACTTGCAAAGGAGAGTAAGGGCGAGATTGCGAACGCGCCAAAGGCCCGGTCGCGAGCGCGGAAAACCCGGAGCCTAGAGCGGAAAACCTAGTTCTTCCACGCGCACGAGCCTGGTCCATCCGGACTGCCGCACGATCCACACGGGCCCGCCGACATCGCCGCCGAAGCGCCGCCCTTCGCGGAAACGGCAAACGTGGAAAGTTTAGGCTCAAGCTTCTTACTCTCGCACTTGGGGCAGGCGGCTTTTTCTTTGCCATACACGAGTGCTTCGAACTGGTTGTGGCATTCCTTGCAGATGTACTCAAAAATGGGCATCAAAGACTCCGCGAAACTGCTGCTTTCTATTTAAGATCAAGACGTGGGCGTAACGCAATCACCTGAAGCTACTTCGACTATAGTCCCCTCGAAGTTCGTGCCGCGGCGTTTCTTGCAGGGCGCGCACGTGCAGACGATTGCCAGCTTCCTGATGCATCGGAAGATTCACCTGCCTCCGCCCGACGAGCGGTTGATCGAAGTCGCGCCCGGCGTCAAGGTCCTTTGCCACTGCCATTGGCAGGCTGATCGCGCGAAGGCTCTAACAGTAATCGTGGTGCACGGCCTGGAGGGCTCAAGCGAATCGCAGTACGCGCGGGGCATTGCCGAGAAAGGCTTGGCTTCGGGCATGAACGTCATCCGCTACAACCAGCGCAACTGCGGAGGCACAGAGGCGCTTGCTCCCGTACTTTATCACTCAGGGTTATCGAGCGACATCGCGGCTGTGGCGCGCGAGTTCATTGCACGCGATGGAGTCTCGCGCATAGCACTAGTCGGCTTCTCGATGGGGGGGAATCTAGTGCTGAAGCTAGCCGGAGAATGGGGACGGCAAGCGCCGCCGGAATTTCGTGCTGTTGCTGCGTGTTGTCCGGCACTCGATCTGGCGGCCTCGGCGGATGCGCTGCATCGGCCTTCCAACCGGCTTTACGAGTCCTATTTTTTGTGGGCGCTGCGGCGGCGAATGCTGGAGAAAGCGCGTCTTTTTCCCGGCCACTTTGACAACAAACGTCTGGATGGTATTCGCAGCTTGCGCGAGTTTGACGATCGGATCACCGCCTACTATTGTGGCTTTGCCGGTGCGGTTGATTATTATGATCGGGCTTCGGCGACGCATGTGATTGGGCAGATCGCCGTTCCCACGCTGGTTTTGCACGCGGCCAACGATCCTTTTATCTTGATCACTGCAGAAACCCGACGGAAGTTTCTCGCCAATCCGAACGTCACGCTGGTGGATACGGACGACGGCGGGCACTGTGCATTTATTGGAGTAAAAAATGGGATTGCCGGTGGCGACATGGCGGGGCAGGACGACGGTTTCTGGGCCGAGAACGAAATCGTCAGGTTCCTGCGTCGATTTTGACTCGAGGTTATTCGTTCCGATGGATGCCGACTTCTCAATCGAACTGGGGCACGACGATCCGGTGCTGGACTTCCCGTGGACTGATCCAGCGGCAAGGCTTGCGTATTTTGATTTGAAAACTCGACCAGAGTTGATGGCGGAAGTCGAAGAGGCACAAAGGTTCCCAGAGTTGGCGGAGTTTCTACACGCAGTTAATTCAGCGCACAGTGCTTTTGCCAGCGCCAAGTGCGATACCTGGGCGACTACCGAATTGAATGCTGAGGAAGAGATACTTGGGGCATCGAACAAATTCGGGACCTACGTGGATCTCGTTTTTTCCAACATCGAAAATCGGCTCTCGTTCCATATGCACGAGCAGTTTGCCAGGATGCTGACAGAACTACTGCGGCGAGCGCCCGAGATCAGCGCTGCGATTGAAGTCTCAGTTCGCCGCTGCTTCTTCGGAGAAGCGGAAGAAACGCGTGACGGTTTCTACTGTACGCTCTACGTCTGCGGCTACGGCGGCGATGAGGCGAGTGCGCGAAGGAGCTGCGGCATCGCGTTAGGGTTGGCCGGAAATGCCGTGTTGCAGCTATCCGCATCACCGCTGTAGTTTCTCCAAGCTAGGTTCCTCCCGCCGCAGCCTTTGTCTCACGCAACATTTCATCCGTAGTCCACGAGTTGCCGTGGTACCAGCGGTAGAGTTTGCCATCGCGATCAATCACCACAGTGCTGAGAGAGTGCGTAATCTGCCCCTGTTCTTTCTGCACGGTCAGAGCGAAGAAGTGGGCAATGGCATCAAGGTCCTTTGGTTGCGGCGACAGGAACTCCCAGTGCGAAAAGAGTTCGGAGGCGGGAATGGCAGTCATCGCCAAAGCGTGTTCGCGCAGCACCTTTGGTGTATCAGTTTCCGGATCGAAAGTGATTGTGAGCAGATGGGTACGGCCGTAAACAACGGCATCTTGCTTGAGGGATTTCTCGATCTCAAGGAAATTGTTGGTCATGCGCGGACAGAAATCAGGCAATGGGCAGCGGGTATAGATGAAAGTCAGCAGTACCGCTTTTCCCTTGTATTCGGCGAGGTGCACGCGGTGGCCGTCCTGATTGGTGAAAACGAAATCGGGTACGGGCGATCCCTCGACGGGAATCCGAAAATCGCCGCTTGGCGCGGGTTCACCCGGAACTTGTCCGGACACCTGAACCTCCTCGAGCCATGATTCCGTGTCTGTGACCACCAGCGTAGCTTTGATGAGTTGACCGATCTGAAGACGGTCCAGCGTCTGTGCATCCTTGACCACGAACGGCATGGTCATCGCCTTCATGAAATTGGGGATGTCATGGTGACGCACGATGATTTGGTGTGCGGCCCGATCCACTCCTATGATTTCTCCGGCGAACGGGTAGTGTCGCGCTGTCTTTGGGGAGCGGCAGGCCGAAAGTCCCAGAAAAACAAGCAGGAAGAAAGCAACGACAGCTCGCCGCTGGCTTAGCAGCCGAGCTCGCATGATTTGGCGGTACATTTGATTTCCTTTAGCGCCGAAGCTATCCGGCGGGTTGCGAAATTCGAGCGCGGAGGCCGAGGCGCAAAGCCTTCCAGTCAACGCGCGTGCGAAGGATGGAAATAATCAGCATGAGTACAGTGATTTCCAGGAGTCCGCGGGTAGCAGTAGGTATGCCAAGCGCGCGCTTCGGTAGTAAAGAAAAGCGTCCATAAACGAGTTCGATGTGGACCCAATAAACAAGAAGGGAAGCTTGCCCTAATTGGATGATCGGGCTGAACCGCGTTGCCCACTGCCCCAGACTGACAAGCACCCACTGGCACCATAGGTAGCTGAGCAAGGCAATGATGAGCAGCAGCCCGATGCGCATCATCAGAAAGTTTGGGCTGGTGTGCCAGTAGTCGTAAACGGAATAGATGTGGATCGGTGAGTGGTCGAACGCGTACGCACCAAGAATGCCCGCTGCGCCTACTCCAGCGAACCAAGCGACGATCGCATCCATATGCTCTCGTCCCCAATCGCTAAACAGAACGAACCCTGCAGCGAGTCCGGCGAACGCAAATGCGCTCCACGGAAAAAGTGAAAAGAGCCAGGGCTGAGGCACGCCCAGGTTGTGACACCCGTTGATATAGGACTCGAGTTCCCACGGCAGCCACGTTGGTCGCCAGGTAGTGTAAAGCGGTGGAGTGAGCAGGCCGATCAACGCGGCAATTCCAATTCCCGAGAGGGCCAACGGTCGGACCGGCATCGGGTTCGACTCGGAGATCCGTAGCACTAGGCCGCACGCCAGCGCCATCAGGATCATGGAGAGCCCAATGATGTTGAGCACGTCCACGCGGAAAAGGTCAGTCCATGGAGCCCACCCCCAGGCAATGCAGTATTCCTGCAGGCGGAAGAGCAAGCCGAAGCCCAAAATCTCAGCGCCGCGCCAAGCCATGGTGCGCGTGATCTGACCCGGGTTGCCGCCTTTGCGAATCAGTTTGCTAGTGACCAATGCGAAGGAAACGCCAGCGAGAAAAAGGAAGAGCGGCGCGGGCAGCGTGCCCAAGAGTTGGGAACCCTTGAGAAATCGAGTATTGCGCGCGTCGCCGCCGAGCCACGAGTCGTAGCAGTGGGTCTGAAACATCAGCACGCAAGCGAGGCCGCGCATCCAGTCGATCCAGGACAAACGCGAAGAAGGAGCCGTGTTCACGCGCCCGAGTGTAACGCGCCGACGGGACACGCTCCAAGTCCAAACGGTCGAAGACGGAGGGATACGCTAAGAAACTGGATTCGTGAGAGCCGGAAACGCGCGTTTGCCGCTGGCTACTGGACTGAGGCTGCTTTGATCTGGTTGATAAGCGCTTCGATCTCGCCACCCGCCAGCTTGCCACCAAACTTCGGCATGCGGCCCTTGCCACTCGCGATCATGGTTCGCAGTTCATCCGAAGATGCGGCTGCGACCTTTTTCGAACGGAGCGAGGGGCCTGCCATGAAGCGACCTTCGGCATTCTTGCCATGGCACTTAGCGCAATTGTTCTGATAGGTCGGGTTGCTGATGAGAGTGGGAGGGTTGTTGGCGCTCTGATCGTCAGCGGCTGCGAAGGCAAAGGAGAGAGCAAAGAGCGTCATAAGATAACGGGCAGTGTTCACTTTGAACCTCGGTGGGATTTTAGACGGCAGATGGTTGGATGCGGTACCGAAAGCGCCAGTTACTTCTTTTCAAGCAAAACGATTCCCGAAAAGCGCTTAAATCTTTCCTGGCTCCTTTTCGACGACAGGCGGCCGAGCATCTTGAAGAAACGTGCCAAGGGCATCGTCCGATCAAGGCGGATGGATTCGTCGAAAGTGTTGCGATATTCCTTCTCGTGCCAGCCATAGGGCTCGAAGAATCTGGTGCTTTCCTCCGGAGCGAAAATCATGGGCGATTTCTCAAGCGATTTGCCCCATGTCTTCTTTAGGCGTTTGAGTAGGTCTGGTGATGCCAAGTCAATCAACCACCAGCGAAACGAGGGCTGGCGGCCGAGATCGCCAGCCAGTTTTGCGACTTGCTCGGATTGCAGATAGACCAGCAGGCCTTCACTGATGATGAAAGCGCGTTTTGCCGCGGCCCCCACCCGGTTGAGAAACTCGGTCCTCGCGTCGTCCCTTGTCAAATCCACGGGCGCGAACTCCAGGTTGCAGCGCGGCTTCTCGTTAGCCAGGATCTGCTGCTTGTAGGAAAGTACATCGGCAAAGTCGGCCTCGATCCAACGCAAAGAAGAAGGCAAGTCCAATCGGTATGGGCGGGCATCGAGCCCGGAGGCAAGATTTACTACAGTGTCCACGCCATCCTTGGCGATCGCGTTCAGAAGCAGGTCGTCCATGACCTGAGTACGCACAATCATGGGCCATGCCATCTGTCGGCCTTTGGGGATCGATTTCAGGAACGCCTCGCCGTCGGGTCCAGCCAACTTTCGCGCCCACGGATCGTGGAACAACGCATCGGGTCGGTCCGATTCCATAGCGCGATACATAGCGACCCAGCGCGCCGTGTCAGAGACATGAGAAACAGGAGAGGCAGCGGGAGGCATGCGGGCGGTCCTGTTGTTGAAATTAATCTCTAAAAAGTATTCGTAATTTAGCACACCAATCGGGTGGAGGATCAGAGAGCGAGCATAGCTGGGCGAAGCCCGCTCTCGGTCAATTTGCCGGAGCGTGCTAGCATTTTGTTCAGCCCTTCTGACGTTACTCAGGATTTCGCATTGAGATTCCAGTCGAATGTCGCAGCCTTCCTTTCAACTCTGGTGTTGATCACCCTTTGCGTGTGCACCGCGTCCGCCAAGGACGAACCCAAGTGGCTCGAATTGCACACAGCGCATTTTTCGCTCATCACCGACGGTGGGGAAAAGCGCGGTCGCGAAGTCGCCCTGCGCATGGAACAGATGCGAGCAACCTTTGGCGAACTACTGCAAAAAGACAAATTGAAGATGTCAGTCCCCGTGACGGTCATCGCGCTCAAGAACGACAGCCAGTTCGGTCAGATCGCCCCGGCCAAATTCAACACTGCGGGAGGGTTTTACGTGCCGGGCTACGACCGCGTTTACATCGTGCTGAACCTTTTTGTGGATCAGCCCTGGCGGTCCATTGCGCACCCCTTGGGCCACTATTTTCTGAACTGGAACTATCCCCCGACGCAAGGCTGGTTCGACGAAGGAATGGCCGAGTATTTCGGCTCGGTGCAAATCGACAAGGAAGTGAATATTGGAGGCGATCCGGAACTCGCGCCGGAATGGCACGAAGATATTTTCGACAGCATGGTCCGTGATCCGAAGACGCCGCAATCGCTGACGCAGCTTTTGAGCTCCCCTGTGTGGATTTCGATGGTGGACTTGCTGACCATGAAGCACGATGGCTCCGGTGCGCGCGAAGGTTCGCATAACACGCTGTATTACGCGCAATCCTGGATGATGGTCCATTACCTGGTGAACAAGAAGAAGATGGCGGAGGTGGGGACCTATTTCGATCTGGTGATGAACCAGAAGGTGCCCGTGGATAAAGCTCTGGTCCAGGCCTTCGATCTGTCGCCAACGCAGATGGAAGAGGCGCTCAGGGCCTATTTCAATGCCATGAGCAATCTGGGCGTCGCGATGGACCAGGCCAAGAAACCGGTGATGGAACCAGGAGAGGTTCAGCAGCCTAACCATTTTCCGGTTCCGGTTGACCGTGACGGTCTGGGCATGGCAGTGAGTTCGGTAACAGATGAGGACGCAAAAGCTGCGATCGGCGATGTGATGGCGCGTATTCCGGAACATCGCGACCAGGCACTGCGTGACTTACAGCAACTCACCATGGGTCCGAAAGACAATGAAGCCGCGAGACGAGCCCTGGCGCGCGATCACATTCAGCAGAAGCAGTTTGATGCTGCGGCGGACGAGCTTGAGAAAGCGTCCGACCTGAATCCTCGGGACTCGTGGATCTGGTATTACCGCTCGGTGTCGAAGTACCGGCAAGCGCAGGCCACGCGGCAGGAAATAAAGGGCCTCGCCAACATGATGCAGGATTTGCGAGCCGTGCTCGATTGGTATCCGGAGTTCGCGGATGCGTACAACATGCTGGGAGTGGCGCGGGTGGAGGGCGGCGGAAATGCATCCGCGCTTGAAGCGCAGAAACAGGCGATCGCATTGGCGCCGCGCAATCTTGAGTATCAGTTCAACCTCGGGCAAATCTATGTGGCAGCGAAGAAGTGGGATCTGGCGAGAGAAGTGTTCACGCGCATAAGAACGGGCCCGGACCGGCAAGCAGCGGTTTTGGCAAAACAACAACTGGAAGACTTGGACACTCTGCAGAAATATGGGGTGCGTCCGCAGCGTGCGGGTGAGACGCAGGCGCCCGCTGGGGCGGCCAGTGCTCCTTCGGCCAGCGGGGACAAGCCGCCGAGCACGACGAAGCTGGCGACAAGTGTGGCGAGCGCGAGCAAAGATTCATCTGGTGACGAAGATGAAGATTCGGCTCCGAAGCCCCCCGCACCGAAACCCGGCACTACCGGTCCGGTAGTATTCGTGAAAGGAAAGATTGTCAGCAGTGATTGCTCAAAGCCGCCTGAGGCCGTGGTCACTGTGATCAGCGGGATGACGACATACACGATGCATGTCGCAGACTCCAAGGCCGTGCTTGTCATTGGCGACGACCGGTTTTCCTGCGAGTGGAAGAATCGGCCTGTGTCCGTGAACTACCGAGCTACCGGAAAGCGTGAAGGGGAAGTGGTGTCGTTGGAAGTGCACTGACCGCGCGGCTCAGCGCGGCTCAAAACTGCTTGCTGAGTTTGTTTTTCGAGTGCGATTGGCAGCGTGATCGTTGAAGCGAGCGATCGTGCCTTTGGGACCCGCTGCCCAGCCTTCCGTGCCAGCAAAACTAACGGCGTTGAGGTTTAGATTGTCGGTATGCTGCCAGTGCATCTCTTCACCAACTGGGGCATGGGCGATGTCGGTTCCGTTCGTGCCGACAGACACGAGAGATCCATCGGGCAAAACGCTGACCGCTGATCGAAAACCTCCAGGTTGCTGCACTGCGAGGCGCCAGGTCTTCCCATTGTCATTGGAATTCGCCGCAACGCGATTCGCATCGGAAGGGCTCTTGTAATCTCCGCCAATCGCTACAACCGACGATCCCCTGCAGGCGACGCTGAACACCCCGCTGGTTGAATTGCTGCTAGCGATCGGCGTCTCTGCTACGGCCCACGACTGTCCGAGGTCAGCGGAGTGGAAAATTCTTGCCGCGCCGCTGCCCCCAGTCCCGAAGAAAACGTGGCCTTTTCCGCAGACGGCGATCGAGGTTCCACTGGCGGCAAAGGCCCCTTCTTTCGAAAGCGCGACCGGCATCTTGTCGCGCGGTGTCTCTTTCCAGTGCTGACCATCCTTAGTGCTCAGGATCAAGAACCTTCCGTCAACGGGATCGCTCAAGGCGAAGCAATGCGTTTTGGAATCGCAAGCAAGCGAATCAAGAAAAAATCCAGGGCGCACGTCGGAGTATTGCAATTTCCAGGTGGTGCCGCCATCTTGGGTTTTATAGATTCGCGACTTATTGCCGTCGCCACTCGACATCACGTAAGCCGTGTGTTCGTCGAAGGCTTCAATGTCGCGAAAATCGAGATCGCTGCCACCTGTCACCGTGAGTTGCTTCCAGGTTTTTCCGCCGTCGATTGCCCGCAGGATTGCCCCGTTGGAGCCCGATGCCCAGACGATGTAGCGGGAATCGTTGGCTCGTATGACGCTGATGCCGCGCAAATTGGAGTCGAGGCCAGTGGTTTGAACTGTCCACCACGAATCGGAAGCCGATACGACCGTGGGTACGGGAACGGCGAGCAGAGCCGCGAGAATGGTGAACCCGATGACGCGCACTCAAGAATTGTACGGCAGCAATTGCCTTCGCATGCCGTTACTTCTTACGCGGGCTGCGTCGCAGAAAAGTTTTTTCTCTTACGAGCGTTGATAACACGATGGAGGTTGAAGTGGTGCCGAAGGGTGTCAGTTTGTCGATCAGTCGCTCCAGGTGTTGCACGGATTCCACAGCGACCTTCAACGTGAACGAGTCTGCGCCGGTGCCGCGATGGCATTCGAGCACTTCTGGCATTTCGCGGACCGCTTTGGCGATGCGAGCAAATACGTCCCCAACTACGCTGATGCGGATGAATGCCGCAATCGGCAGTCCAATCGTGGCTGGATTGATCTCCGCGCGGAACCCCGTGATAACACCAGCATCCTGCATCTTGCGCACGCGCTCAGCGACGGCGGGAAGCGTGAGGCCGACGCGCCGCCCGAGTTCGGCAAACGACATGCGTCCGTCCCGCTGCAGGTGCTCAATGATCTGCCAGCCCACATCGTCGAGCGCCATATTATCGAAAGCCATATAGCTATTTTACTTTATAAAAGATAGACATGGCCGGAATTTCATTGACATATGCTCTTTACGGATTGGTTGGTTCCGCCAACAATAGCTTTAGGCGTTTCTAATCGGGGTGATCTGCAATGTCATTTGATGGCGTCCGCTGGACGTGGATGAACGGCGAATTTACGCCGTGGGTGGAGAGCACAGTACCGCTATCAACGCATGGCCTGCATTATGGAACCGGTGTATTCGAGGGAATTCGCAGTTATGCAGTCGACGGCGGGGCAGCGATCTTTCGCCTGGATGCTCACCTGGAGCGGTTTTACCAGTCAGCCGCGGTCTATGGCATGAACGTCCCGTTCACCAGAGAACAACTCAGCGACGCCATCTGCGAACTGATGCGCCGCAATCATTTGACTGACTCTTATATCCGGCCCCTTGCGTTTATGGGAGGGGAGACCTTAGGAATTCGCGCACAATGTTCGACAGAAACCGCCATCCTTGCGTGGCCTCAATTGGCGCACGTAACGGAAAAAAGTCGCCAGCGTGGTATTCGGCTCACGGTCTCTTCCTATCGCAAATTTGATCGAACGATGATGCCGACGACCGCGAAGGCGTGCGGCCAGTATCTGAACTCGCGATTGGCAACGATGGAAGCGTCGCGCCGGGGATACGATGAAGCTCTATTACTCAACATCGAAGGGAACGTCGCAGAGGCGGCGGTTGCCAACGTTTTTGTCGTGAAGGGCCGAACGTTGCGCACGAATGACGAGTCGTCGTCTATCCTGATGGGAATCACGCGAGACTCAGTTCTGCAGTTGGCGGAGGCAGAAGGATTCGAGACGGAAGTGGGGACGCTCTCAGTGCAAGACATGACTCAGGCCGACGAAGTGTTCCTGTGTGGTACGGCTTGTGAAATCGTGCCGGTGGCAGAATTGGATCGTCAGCGTATCGGCCGAATTTCGCCGGGGCCGATCACGGAGCAGATTGGTGCTGCCTTTGATCGTGCCAAGTCCGGTCGTGCTGCAGAGTGGGCCCACTGGTTGTACCCGGTAAGCATCCAAGATGTTGCGCTCGCAACCGCGACCACGAAATAGCACCCGCAGCGTTGCGGGTTACCGAATGGGGTAGGGAATCGAATGGAAAATCCACTTAAGCTTAAGCGTATTCATCACGTTGAATTCTGGGTAGGCAACGCGAAACAGGCTGCCTTCTTCTATCGCAAGGGTTTCGGGTTTTCGCAGGTTGCCTACAGCGGCCTCGAGACTGGGGACCGGAAGCGAACTTCCTATGCGATCAGTCAAGGCAAAGCGAACTTCGTGCTGACCACTCCACTGACGCCCGATGATCCGGCTGCGGAACACATTCGAAAACATGGCGATGGCGTCAAAGACATCGCATTCGAAGTCGCCGATGCCGATGCCGCCTTCGCGGAGGCGGTGCGTCGCGGTGCGAAGGCGGCCGAGGAACCGCATGACGTGAAAGATGATCACGGGACGATTCGCCGCGCTGCTGTTCACACCTACGGTGACACGATCCACTCCCTGATTTCCTATAAGGACTACAAGGGCCCGTTCTTGCCCGGCTTCGTGGCCGCGCCGGTCGCTGCTGACGATTGCGGCATCCTGCGTATCGATCACATTGTGGGTAACGTGGAACTTGGGAAGATGCTGCATTGGGCCGACTACTACTCGAACGTCTTCGGCTTCCATCGTTACATTACGTTCGACGACAAAGACATCTCGACCGAATACAGCGCGCTGATGAGTATTGTCATGTCAGATGACTCGTACTCAGTGAAGTTTCCGCTGAATGAGCCGGCGATGGCGCGGAACAAGAGCCAGATTCAGGAGTATCTCGAAGCCTACGGCGGCCCAGGCGCGCAGCACATCGCTCTACAGTGTAAGGATGTTCTCCACACAGTCGGCAAATTGCAGCAGAATGGCTTGGATTTCCTGCGCGTACCGGATGCCTACTATGATGTGCTGCCTGACCGTGTAGGTCCACTCGAAGAATCCATTCCCGAGCTCCGCTCACTGGGTATACTTGTGGACCGCGACGATGAAGGTTACTTGTTGCAGATTTTCTCGAAGCCAGTAGAAGATCGCCCGACGGTATTTTTCGAGATTATTCAACGCAAGGGCAGCCGCGGATTCGGCAAGGGAAACTTCAAGGCATTGTTCGAATCGATTGAACTGGAACAAGCAAAACGAGGAAATTTGTAACGATGGCGAACGCCAAGGCAGCAAACAACAAAGCCACAGCTTCAAAGGCCGGAGTGGCCACATCTGTGCTGAATTATCAGTCGGGCTTCGGCAATGAGTTTGCGAGCGAAGCGATTGCGGGTGCGCTTCCCCAAGGCCAGAACTCTCCGCAAAAAGTCGCTCACGGGCTCTACGCGGAGCAACTGAGCGGCACGCCATTTACCGCGCCTCGCGTTGCGAATCGCCGCACGTGGCTCTATCGCATTCGTCCATCGGTCGCGCACAAACCGTTTGAGCCGATTGACCTGAGAAAAGTGCGCTCCGCCCCATTCGATGAAGTACCGGCGCCGCCCAACCAGTTGCGCTGGATGCCGATTCCGATTCCTTCCGAGCGAACCGACTTTATCGATGGCCTTGTAACGATGGCGGGCAATGGCAACGCGCTGACTCATTCCGGCGTGGCGATTCACGTCTACGTTGCGAACTCCTCAATGAAGGACCGCTTCTTCTACAACGCAGATGGCGAGATGCTGATTGTGCCGCAAATGGGCCGGCTACGCCTGCGGACTGAGATGGGCGTTCTGGACACTTCGCCGGGCGAAATCGCGGTCATCCAACGCGGGATTCGCTTCTGTGTTGAATTGCTCGACAAGAACGCGCGGGGATATGTTTGTGAAAACTACGGTGCCCTGCTTCGTCTGCCCGACTTGGGCCCGATTGGCGCGAACGGCCTGGCAAATCCGCGCGACTTCCTCGCTCCGGTTGCGGCCTTTGAAGATCGGGAAGGCGACTGCCGGATTGTCACGAAGTTTCAGGGAACACTCTGGGAAGCGGTGATTGATCATTCCCCGCTGAACGTCGTCGCCTGGCATGGCAACTACGTGCCCTACAAATATGATCTGGCGAATTTTAATTGTATCAATACTGTCACTTACGATCACCCCGATCCTTCGATTTACACGGTGCTGACTTCGCCTTCGGAGATTCCGGGGACGGCGAATCTCGATTTCGTGATTTTCCCGCCGCGATGGATGGTGGCGGAACACACGTTCCGTCCGCCATGGTTTCACCGCAACTTCATGAGTGAGTTCATGGGATTGGTGCGCGGCGAATACGATGCCAAGTCAGAAGGGTTCGTGCCGGGCGGGGCGAGTCTGCACAATTGCATGGCCGGCCATGGACCCGATGCGGAAACCTTTGAAAAAGCCAGCAACGCCGACTTGAAGCCGGTTTATGTTAAAGACATGCTGGCGTTCATGTTTGAAACTCGCTTCGCGTGTCGTCCCACGAAGTTCGCGCTCGAAACATCGCAACTGGACCATCAGTACTTTGAGTGCTGGCAAGGACTGGGCAAGAAGTTTGAAAAGTAGGGCGGCTGCAACCGATGACTTTGAGGACGCAAGAGACGAGTGGCAATGACATGTTGGTAGCTGACTCTGCTTTTGCCCTGCTGCGCAATCTCATCGACTACGCCGGCCTGTTTCCCCCGGCATCGCTTCCGATGCCGCCAGCCATCGCCGAATATGAAAGATATTTGCACTCGGAACATGGCTGGATTCTCGGAAGATTCATTCTGCCGGTGGCGCGGTTGGATGAGTTTGAGAGGTCGCTAGCGCAACTACCATCTCGCGACGTCGTAGGCGAATCAGCCTGGGTTCTTTCTGTGCTGCTGGGTGCAGATGCTTCCGTGGATATCGATCGTATTTGTGCTTTCAATGAGCAAAGCGGGTCCGATACATCATCGATTCGAACCGAAATTCAGTCGGTCGAGGCGAAGATTACAGGTCCGGGCGACATCGAGAAACTCTCCGCGGTCATTCCGCCAAAACTCGAAACCTATTTTGAGATTCCACTTAGCGCCAACGAGTGCGAGTGCATTGCTGCCATTGCTAGCTGCGGACGTCGAGCCAAGGTCCGGACGGGCGGTGAAACTGCGGACAAGTTTCCATCGCCTGAAAAGGTGATCGAGTTCATGCGGCTTTGCATTGACGCGAGTGTACCGTTTAAGGCTACGGCGGGATTACATCATCCCGTCCGGTCGCGACATCCGTTTACCTATCAAGCCGGAAGCGACACTGGCATCATGCACGGTTTCCTGAACGTTTTTCTCGCTGCTGCCTTTCTACGCGCTGGGATGGCCCCCTCGATTGCACTCGAAGTGATGAAAGAAGAGTCGCCCAAAGCGCTCTCGTTCGGTCGCCAGCAGATTCGCTGGCGGGAACATCATCTCAGTACGGCCGACATCGAGGCGGCTAGAACCGGATTCTCGCTCTCCTTCGGTTCCTGTTCCTTCACTGAACCCGTTCAAGACCTACAGGCTCTCCACCTGCTATGAAACCTCTGCTGGACGAAACTCACGATCCCAATATTCAAAGCTGGGTGGAATCTGCGAACGCTGCGGATACCGATTTTCCAATACAGAACCTGCCTCTCGGAGTTTTTCGTCGGCTCGATGCGAACTCCGACGCCCGGATCGGAGTTGCGATTGGCGACCAGATCCTCGACATCACAGAGCTGGCTGGCGATGGATTATTCGACGGCGAAGCGAGACTCGCGGCAGATGCATGCGTGCCGAAAGTCGCTGGCATGGTTTCGCTCAATTCGCTGATGGCCCTTGGCGCAGGTCCCCGCCGCGCGCTCCGACGCCGTTTGCACTCGCTACTCCACGCCGACGCGTCCTCTGCGGAACGCCGGAGCCTGGCGTCGCACCTGCTACTTCAGGCGGATGTCGAAATGCTCCTGCCCGCGAGCGTTGGCGACTACACGGATTTCTACGCTTCAATTTTTCATGCAACGAATGTCGGCAAGCTATTTCGCCCGGACAATCCTCTTTTGCCGAACTACAAATTCATTCCGATCGGCTATCACGGACGGGCATCCTCGCTGGTCCCCAGCGGTACGCCAGTTCGTCGTCCCTGCGGCCAGACACGAGATGGCGACGCTGATCCCAAGTTTGGACCCAGCAAGGCGCTCGATTACGAACTGGAAGTCGGATTTTATGTCGGAGCAGGGAATCGCTTGGGAGAACAAATCCCAATCGCCGAAGCCGACAATCATATTTTCGGAATCAGCCTGCTGAATGACTGGTCTGCGCGCGACATTCAGGCGTGGGAGTATCAACCGCTGGGGCCTTTCCTGGGCAAGAGCTTTGCCACCTCACTCTCGCCTTGGATCGTCACCATGGAAGCGCTGGCGCCGTTTCGCTCCTCTGCATTTCCTCGTCCAGCGGGCGATCCCGCGTCACTGCCATATTTGTTTGACGAGGACGATCAGAGATATGGCGGCCTGAACGCGAGTCTGGAAGTTTCCCTTCAGTCGGCGCGCATGCGCGAAGCCAGCGTAGCCCCGCTCGTCCTGAGCCGCAGCAGCGTTCGCGATCTCTATTGGACCATGGCTCAAATGCTCACGCACCATGCCAGCAATGGCTGCAATCTGCGCTCTGGCGATTTGCTCGCCAGCGGGACCGTGTCAGGCGAAGCGAAGAGCGCACGTGGGTGTCTTCTCGAGCTAACTTCGCGCGGCAAGGAGCCACTCACCCTGCCCAATGGAGAGCCGCGCAAGTTCCTCCAAGATGGCGACGAAGTCATTCTTCGTGGGTTCTGCGAAGCCCAGGGCTTTCGGCGGATCGGTCTGGGAACGTGCCGTGGAACAGTCATGCCAGCGATCTGATTCTCCTGATTGCCGAGTCTCGTATCTTCACCATAATTTGCTTTCGTCCCTCCGCTTCGGTGCAGCCGATTGGCGCCAACCAAATTGCGGCTGATACAGATTTTCCCCTTTTCGCGAGTGAGGTAAACTACCTTGCAGCACGGGGTGGTGGTGATCTCGTTCCAGTAAAAACGGGCTTCTCGAAATGTCTAATCCAGCGTCAGGGCGAGAATCAGATCTTCGAACGGGGCAAGGCCTCAAAATAGCGCTATGCCTGGGTGCGATTCTCGGGATTGCAATCAGTTTCGCATGGTTGCGCCAGCCTCATGAGCACCCGCTATTGGCGCGCTTCTCCGCTCACCGCATCGATTTCAGCCGCGATATTCGTCCCATCCTGAATCAGAACTGTACCTCGTGTCACGGCGGGGTCCGCCAGAAAAGTGGCGTCTCGTTTATCTTTCGCGAAGAAGCTCTCGGCACGGGAAAGTCAGGTCGGCCGACGATAGTTCCAGGCGATCCCGATGCTTCGGAGTTGATGTCCCGGTTGACGTCGCAGGATCCCGAAGCACGCATGCCCTATCATGCGTCCCCGTTGTCTACGGAACAGATTGACCTCGTCCGACAATGGATCAAAGAGGGCGCGAAATGGACGGATTATTGGGCGTTTGTCGCCCCCCAGCCGCAAGCTCTTCCACCCGTAAGGCATACGAGTTGGGTGCGACAACCTTTGGACCGTTTTGTTCTCGCGCGCCTGGAGAAGGAATCGCTCCTTCCCTCTGTCGAAGCTGACAAAGCAGCCCTACTGCGTCGTGTCTCGTTGGATCTCACCGGTCTGCCGCCAACTACGGAAGAACTTGCCTCATTCCTTAATGACAGTTCCGCGAACGCTTACGAAAAACAAGTCGACCGCCTGCTGGCGTCTCCAGCTTATGGCGAACGCTGGGCCTCGATGTGGCTCGATCTGGCACGCTATGCGGACTCCATGGGCTACGAAGCGGACAACAAACGTCTGGGAGTGTGGGCCTACCGCGACTGGGTGATCGATGCCTTCAACCGGAATTTACCTTACGACCAATTCGTGACTACGCAGTTGGCTGGTGATCTGCTTCCCAATGCCACGTTTGAAGATCGGATTGCGACCAGTTTTCATCGCCAGACCCCGAACAATCAGGAGGGTGGTACAGACGACGAAGAGTTCCGTTTGATCGAGGTGATGGATCGTGTGGCGACCACGTGGTCGGTGCTCAACGGCGTGACGATGAATTGCGTGCAATGCCACTCGCACCCCTATGATCCGATCCGCCACGCCGACTATTACAAAACCCTGGCTTTCTTCAACACATCGAATGATTCCGACCGCGATGACGACGCTCCCAACCTGCGCTTTCCAAAAGACAAGGCGCGCTATGGCGAGGCGGCGCAGATCCAGCAGGAAATTCGAAGTTTGCTGCGCACAGTGGTGACGTCTGATCGCGAGACTGTTGGCAAAGCCGAATGGAAGCTATTGCCGATTCAGAGCGCCGCTGCCGATGAAATTCCCGCTCTCGTGCAACGCCTCCCCGGTGACGAAAAATATCTCGAAGAACTGCGAAAGAGCAAAGACGCGCCAGCGGTAAAGGCGGCCGCCGTCGCGGATCAAATTGAGAGAATTAACTCCGTAAAGAAGCGACTTGCCATCGCCCGTGCCCGAGGGGTTCCGGCCAGGACGTTTCAAATCCGTGATGGAGAGGCCTTTGCGGATCCGAATACTCCACCGCAATCGTTTTATGAACTGGGCGCCACCAATAATCTCCCTGTGGTGACGGCGATTCGAGTCGAGGTACCTCCCGTCAGTCCGGAAAAAGCACGCCATACCCCCGAAGACGGGTTTGTCGTGGAGCAAGTTCAGGCGTCAGTCGTAAAGCCCGACGGTCAGAGGGAACGCATCGTCTTTCGTTGTTTCCTGCAGGATTCTGAGGAAAACCTGGAGATCGCTGTATCGCCGGCGTTTGGCGAGAAAACAAAGCCGAAAAACAAACCGATCGAAGATGGGTTTGCGGCAAATCCAAAGCTCTTCGGTACTCGGTGGATTGTCGGCATTCTTGCGCAGCCTTTGCAAGCCACGCCTAAGACTCGTATTGAAATTGCCCTGAAGCAGACCCGGGAGATCGATTACAAGCCGGTTCCAATTAAGCGCGTCCGCTTGGAAGTGAGCGACGATCCTCGGTGGACATCGCTGGGCCAGGATCCATCCCGCGTGAAAGCCATTGCACGTGTTGCCGAGCTTGAGCAGACGCTAGCCAAGATTCCCGGCGTTGAAGTGCCGGTAATGTCGGAAGAGGAGCCCTACGAAAGTAGGACTACGCTGGAATTCGAGCGTGGAAATTTTCTTAACAAGATCGGTCCGGATCTTGCACCCGATGTCCCCGCAATTTTTCCGAAGATGCCGGAAGGAGCCCCGCGCAACCGGCTGACTTTTGCCAAGTGGTTCTTCATGCCGGGGCAACCGCTTACCGCGCGAGTAGCCGTCAACCGATATTGGGAACAGTTATTTGGAACAGGCATTGTCGAGACGCTGGAGAATTTTGGAAGTGCTGGCGAGGGACCGAGCCATCCTGAAATGCTGGATTGGCTGGCGCTTCATTTTCAAAATGATCTTCACTGGGATATGAAGGCTCTGCTGCGCGAACTGGTGACGAGCGCCACGTACCGTCAGAGTGCTGTGAGCACGCCGGCCCTCCGCGAAAAGGATCCGCGAAATCGCCTGCTGGCGCGAGGACCTCAACAAAGGCTCACAGCTGAAATGGTGCGAGATCAAGCACTCTTGGCCAGTGGATTACTGAATCGGACGATGGGCGGGCCTCCAGTCATGCCGCCGCAACCGCCGGGGGTGTGGAATTCGGTGTACAACGGCGACAAATGGAAAGACGCGACCGGGCCTAACCGTTACCGTCGAGCCATTTACACGTTCGTCAAACGTACCAGCGGATATCCGAGCACGTTGATCTTTGACGCCTCGGATCGGATCACTAGCCTGCCGCGACGTATACCGACGAACACTCCATTGCAAGCGCTCGTGACCTTGAACGATCCAGTCTATGAAGAGGCCGCGGAAGCGTTGGCGAAACGCGTGGTGCAAGATACAGCGAACGCAGACAATGGCTTGAACGCCGAATCGCTTCTTGATGCGCGGCTCTCGTGGGAAGCTCGGCTCGTATTGTCCCGTGATCCAACGCCGAAGGAGTTGTCGGTCTTGCGTGGGTTGTTCGAGAAGATTGTCGCAACTCAAACCGGGCCGGCGCTGAAAGAAGCTAGCCTCAAGGCGGTTGAGTCATCGCCGCGGAAAACCAAGGTTTCGAAAGAAGAACTGAACGGTCTGAAGGCTGTCGGGAATGTACTACTCAATCTCGACGCTTCGCTGAACAGATAAAGTCCGCAATGGCTTTCATGATGAACAAGTTTCGAAAAAACGACCTCGACGTTTCGAACGAGCTGCATCCCGAGACGCGGTTCGCGCAGTTGCAGGCGCAGACGCGACGTCATTTCCTGCGTACTATGTCCGGCGGGTTGGGGACGATCTTTCTCGGCACAATGGCATCTTCCTACTCCGCCTTGGCGAAAGTAGCAGAGCGCGGTCCCGATGGCTTGCCCAGGCTCGACGTAACGCGTGACGCGAGAAGTCCGCTCTCCGCGTTGCCGCCGGAGTTTGCTTCCAAGGCAAAGCGCGTCATTTACCTGCATATGGCCGGTGCGCCGAGCCAGTTGGAGCTTTTCGACTACAAGCCCGTGCTCACCAAACTCGACGGCCAGGATTGCCCGGCGTCGTTACTCGCGGGTAAGCGATTTGCTTTTATCACCGGCGTACCGAAGTTGATGGGTAGTCAGTTTCCATTTCACCAAGTCGGAGACAGCGGACACTGGATCTCCGATCGGCTGCCCTATCTTGAGAAACATCTGGACGATCTGTGCTTCATCAAGTCAATGCGAACGGACCAGTTCAACCACGCACCCGCGCAATTGCTGGTGCAGACGGGCAATGCGAGACAAGGCTATCCCTCGCTCGGTTCGTGGGTGGTCTATGGGCTCGGAACCGAGAACCAGAATCTACCAGGCTTCATCGTGCTCATCTCGGGCGGCAATATGCCCGATGGCGGCAAACAACTTTGGGGCACCGGTTTTCTGCCGGGAGTTTATCAAGGTGTGCAGTGCCGTTCGCATGGGGAGCCTGTGCTCTATCTGGACAGCCCGAAGGATGTGAGTGCATCGCAGCGGCGGAGCGTTTTGGATGCGGTCGACGAACTCAATCAGCAGAATTATGCTGAGTTCGGAAATCCCGAGACCGTTACCCGCATTGCGCAATATGAGATGTCGTTCCGCATGCAGATGGATGCGACCGACGCGATGGACATTCACAAAGAGCCGGAAACAACCCGGACAAAGTACGGCTCGAAAATCGGCGAATCCAGTTTTGCTAACAACTGTCTGGTAGCCCGCCGCCTTGCGGAGCGCGGCGTGAGGTTCATTCAGCTCTACCACTGGGGCTGGGACAGTCACGGTTCGAGTGCTGCGGATGCGCTGAATGACGGTTTTATCAAGCGCTGTCACGAAGTGGATCAGCCGATTTCAGCGTTGCTCTCGGACCTGAAGGACCGCGGCATGATGGAAGACACGCTCGTTGTTTGGGGTGGCGAATTTGGGCGCACATCGATGCGTGAGAATCGCAGCGGCCAGGTGATGAAATTCGTGGGCCGCGATCATCATCCCGGTGCTTTCACGATTTGGATGGCAGGGGGCGGAGTGAAGCCAGGATTCACGTTTGGGCAGACGGACGATATGGGATACGAGATCGTCAAGGATCCTGTCGAGATTCGAGATTTGCACGCGACCATGCTTTATCTTTTGGGCTTCGACCACCGGAAGTTGAATTTCCCGTTCCAGGGACTGGATCAAAAACTCACAGGCGTCAAGCCTGCTCGTGTGGTCGGGGAGATCCTGGCATGAGCGTTGCTCTCAGCGATTACCGAAGGGGTCTAAGCAATTCATGATCCCCCGGGTCCGCGAGTATTCCATCCGATTTCTATTTGGGCTGGTCACTCTTTTTCCGATCCTTGTGGTGCTAAGCCTCTTGCTGTTTGCACCACCTGACGGCAACGAGAGAACGCAGTTTCTCCAGTTTTTAGGCCGCTTTCACCCGCTGTCAGTCCATCTGCCGATCGCCTTGCTGATGGTCGTGCCGCTGTTCGAGTTGGCAGGACGCAACCGTCACTTTCCTTTTCTGCTACCGGCCGCTGACTTTCTGCTCGGGCTAGCAACCTGCGGTGCGATTGCTGCGGCAATGTTGGGGTGGAGTCTGGCCCGCGCCGGAGGTTACTCCGGCCCTTTGGTGACCCAGCACATGTGGGGTGGGCTTTTCGTGGCTGCGGCTGCCTGGTCGTGCTGGATCCTACGGGCGCAAGCGTCATCCGCTAAATCTCAACGTCTCTACGCCGCGACCCTCATTGCAACCGTAGGGATCGTATCTTTTACTGGCTATCGCGGCGGCCAGTTGTCCCAAGGTGAAAACCACCTTACAGAATTCATGCCGGCCCCTTTGGGAGCACTGTTAGGCGTGAATTCCTCGGACAGCGTGCCGGCGAATTCGCCCAACGGCGCCCCGGGCACTTTTTACGGCGCACGCATTCAGCCCGTCTTCGCGCAACACTGCATCACGTGCCACGGACGGAACAAGCACAAAGCCAACCTGCGCCTGGACAATTTCGAGTCCCTCATGCGCGGCGGCAAGCATGGGCTCGTCATAAAGGCGGGAGACTCCAAGGGCAGCGAACTCTTTCATCGGATCACGCTTCCGGTTTCCGATGACGACTTCATGCCGCCCGACAACAGACGCCCGGTATCCGCGAGCGATATGAAGCTCATTGAACGCTGGATCGCTGCGGGAGCTTCTGGCACGCAAGCAGTGGACGCGATCAAGGACGTTCCGTCGCATTCCGTCAGTCAACCCGCGGTCGAAGTCGCATTTACAGAAATTGACGACGCAGCGGTCGCAAAGAAGAGAGCGGACCTCGCAGACGTTGTTGCGCAATTACAGAAGAAGTTCCCCAACATTGTGGACTACCAATCGCGCGGCTCAGACGAAATCGTGATCAACGCGTCTTGGAAGGGCTCGAAATTTGGCGACAACGACATGGCAGCGCTCGCACCTCTCGCGGCGCGAATCGTCGCCATGGATCTATCGAGCACTTCGATCACCGACAAGTCGGCGACTGCTCTCGCAGCCGTGAAGCATTTGCGCTCGCTCCGCCTGATGCACACGAAGGTCGGTGACGCCACCGTGCAAGCGCTGAGTTCCCTGGATCAACTCGAGTTCTTGAGTCTCTTCGACACGGCCGTCACACCGTCAGCATTGTCGTCACTCGCCAAGTTGCCGAAATTACGTCGAGTCTATGCAGGCGAAACGAAGATCTCCGCCGGGGCGCCTTTGCCCCAGGGCCTTAAGGACAGAATTGTGTTCTGATTCAAACCTGAGAGACCCAGCTGGATATCCGCAGCCGCTCGGGAGAAGATCGCAGGAAACCGGCCAACTCCAGCCCTCCAGGTGATCAATGCGACAAAGCTGGAGAAAGTTTGACAAGGCCTTGGAATCAGGCTACCGTCGTAATTGGGCGATCCCATCCGCTCGTCAGATTCCTGAGCTAAGTCAGCCCTCTGAAGTACTCCTCCTCTTAGTGCGCCAACGAATCGATCACTATGGCAATGCGACAGTGTATGGAGTGCGGTGGCGAACTGGTGCTGGCGTTCCGTCCGACGGAAACCGGCCGCGTGAGCCCCGTGGCGGGCACCAAGAGGCCGAATTCCACTTGGCGATGCAGTACCTGCGGACATGCCTTCACCGCAGAACAGCTCCGGGCCGGTAAACGAACCAGTGCAAGATTGGTGGAGCAAGCCTGATCGGCAGTCAGCGTTCTTGACGCCGAATATTTCGCAATAGCGTTACAAGTTTAGTTAAGGAGAATTCCTTGGACAACGCAACAGAAGGGCAAGTCGCAACGGAAGCAAAACCTCGGGACTCGGCTTCAGGATCTACCGCTGCCCCCATCCACAAACTTGCGGCCAACAGAATGGCAAACAAGCAGCGCAAAAAACGCGCCCATCGCCGCAATTTGAGACGCTCGAACACCAAGGGGTAGTCTTTCCGAGGTGGGCCGTTAGACCTACACTGGCAAACTGAAGCTGAACACGGACCCGTTTCCTAGCTGACTGGTTACGCTGATCGTCCCGCCGTGCGCCTCTACTACTGCTTTTGCAATCGCCAGCCCCAGTCCAGTCCCCTGAACGCGATAGCGTTCGTTCTTGCCGCGATAAAACTTGTCAAAGATCAGAGCCTGTTCGAAATCGTCAATTCCCGGTCCACGATCCGCCACGCTTACCGTCACCAATCCCGCCTTCTCTTCAGCTGTGACGCGGATGGGCGAATTTGCGGGCGAGTATTTTGCTGCGTTCTCCAGCAACTGCACCAGGACGGACGTGATCCGATCTAGATCGATTGAAAGTGGCGGCAGGCTTTCAGGTACTTGTTCATCAACCGGATGGTCCGTGAGCCGTTGTTTCGCTTCTTCAAGCGCTCGCGCGATTGCTTCTCGAATCGAATGAGGCTCGCGATGCAATTCAACTTGATTGGCATCAAGTTGCGCCATCTCGGCAGCTTCTCCCACCAGGTGGTCAAGGCGGTCGGTTTCTTCGTTGATAACCGTGAGTAACTCCTGGCGCTGGCTATCTTCGAGATTCCCGCCCGCAAGCATGGTGGTCACGGAGGCCTTGATGCTGGTGAGCGGAGTCCGGAATTCGTGCGTTACTGAATCGAGAATGGCGGAACGAAGCTTCTCGCTTTCGCGGCTGGCTTCTGCTTTACTCAATTTTTCGACTGCGCCGGTGCGCTCGATGGCGATCGCGATCAGCGTTCCGAGAGCTTCAAGCGTCTCGCGCGACAAGTTCGCTCCCGAGAGTCCGATCGCGCCCGCCGATTTCATGCCCAGACGCAGCGGCGCGAAAGAAAGACCGTTGCCGGATTCGATGGTCGGTTCGCCGAGAGCAGCCACCGACCTCAGATGATCTGCATCAAGTTGCTTGGTATCTGAATCTGAGCGGTAAATGTCCTGTCGTCCCGGTACAAACAATGCCGCGCCAGCAACTCCAAAACCCTCCACCACGAACCTCGGCAGTATGTTCAGCAGTTCCGGGAGATTCTCTGTAGTCAACAGTTGTTGGCTGAACCCGTACAAACGCTCAATTTCTTTTCTACGCTGAGTCGCTGCCAGCGTTTGCTGCCGCGCCTTTTCCGAGAGCTTGCTGGCAATCAGCGCGGTGGCCAGGAAGGCAATCAATGCAACCCAGTTTTGTGGATCGGAGATAGTGAAGGTTCCATACGGGGGCAAGAAATAGTAGTTGAATGCCAGCGTCGCTAGAATCGCGAGGAAAACAGAGTAGTAGAGTCCCCAATACCCGGAAACGATTAAGACCGCCAGCAGAAAGGTGAGAGCCACCGTGGTCGGATTCACGGGCACGACTTTGTGACACACAAGGACGACGGCCGCCACAATGATTACGCAGGCCATCCAACGCCACAACGTTTTCGTTCCCGGTTTCTCCACGGGCGTATTTTACGCGCACTCTCGACAATCTTTGCGTACTCGATGACAATTGGGCTGTGCCAAAGACTCCCGACCAATGGCTGGAAGAGGCGGCGCCCGAAAAAAAAGAGGGCGTGTTCAAGCTCTTTCTCGGGTACGCGCCGGGTGTGGGCAAGACCTACAGCATGTTGAGTGAGGCCGTCCGGCGGAACAGCCGCGGCGAAGATGTAGTCATCGGCGTGATCGAAACGCACGGCAGGCGGCCCATCGTCGACCTCTCAGGCAGGCTTGAAACCCTTCCGCGTAAGAAACTCGAATACAAAGGCACGGTATTTGAGGAGATGGATGTTGATGCCATCTTGCAGCGCAAACCAGCCGTTGTTCTTGTGGACGAACTGGCTCACACCAACATCGAAGGTAGTAGGCACCCGAAGCGGTACCAGGACGTGATCGATCTTCTTGACGCGAAGATCGATGTCGTTTCGACGATGAATGTGCAGCACATTGAGAGCCTGACGCCCATGGTGGAGCGGATCACGGGCGTGCGAGTTCGCGAGACGGTGCCCGACTGGGTGATTCAGCGCGCGGGCGAGATCGTCATGGCCGATCTGACGCCGCAAGCGTTGCAAACTCGGATGCGACGGGGTGACATTTACCCGGTCGATCGCGCCGAGCGTGCGATCGGAAATTTCTTTCGGCGCGGCAATCTGATTGCTCTGCGTGAGTTGGCCTTGCGACAGGTCGCTCAGGTCGTGGATAAGACGTTAGAAGCGCACCGGGCCGCCGAGAGTTTCGATCCCGGCGTCAGCGTTCGCGAACGGATTGCCGTGTGCATCAGTTCCAATCCCGTCGCGCAGTATTTAATTGCCCGCGGCGGACGCATGGCCCACGCGATGGACGCTGAGTTCTACGTCGTGTATGTGGATGTACCAGCCGATGACAGCGACGAAAACCGCCACACGCTGGCGGAAAACATTCGCTTCGGCGAGAATCTCGGGGCTACGGTAATCCGCTTGGAACGCGGCGGAGTGGCCGAGCGTGTAGCCGAATTTGTTCGAGAAAAGCACATCACTCAGATTCTCTTCGGGCGCTCGGCAGCCGAAGGCTGGCGACGATATCTCTATCTGAATGTTATTCAGCGTTTCTTGCGGGATGCCCCTCACGTCGATGTTCACATTGTGACCCAGGAGGCCAAGTGACAACCGATCATCGCCATATCCTTGTGGTCGATGACGAGCCTCAAATTACCCGCGTGTTGCGTACTTCGCTGGCGGCGCAAGGCTATGACATTCGTGTAGCGAATGATGGTGAAACCGCTCTGGAGATCGTCAAGGATTGGAATCCGGAGTTGGTGATTACGGATCTTTCCATGCCGAACATGGACGGTCTGGAGTTATGTCGCCGGCTGAGGGCTTCTTCGCAAGTGCCGATCATTGTGCTTTCCGTCAAAGGCGAAGAACGTACTAAAGTCCAGGCCCTTGATGCGGGTGCCGACGACTATGTCACCAAGCCGTTCGGCATGACCGAGTTGTTAGCCAGGGTTCGAGCCCACCTTCGCCGTTTCACGGCAGAAGAGTCCGAGGCTCCAATCATCGAGACGGGTGATTTTCGGATTGACCTGGACGCGCACTTGGTGACTGTCCTCGGGCGTGAAGTTCGGCTGACGCCCAAAGAGTTCGAGCTCATCACCTATTTCGCCCGCCACCCTGGCAAGGTTCTTACGCACAGGGCACTTCTCGCCGCCGTCTGGGGTGGCAATAGCACCGAACAGCCTGAGTACCTCCGCGTATTCATTGGCCAACTGCGAAAGAAGATCGAGGCTGATCCCTCCTCTCCCCGTTACATCCTTACCGATCCGTGGGTAGGCTATCGGTTCGAGCCCAACGAGCCACTTTCGCGCACCTAGCCTGCTCGCGGTTGTCCCCAATCCTTACGAATCCTTTATGAACTGCTTATCCCCGTTTTATGGCGGGGTTGGTGAAATTGTGTCTGTGAGCGAAAACAAATGTCTGGCGTCCTCCTTGTGCTCATTGCAAGGGTGGCCCGTAAAGAGCGCACAGGAGAAACCGTGAGCGACATGATTTTCATCGGGGGCACGTTGCTGTTTTTCGCGCTCTCAGTGGCGTACGTATACGCGTGTGGACGTTTGCGATGAGGAGGAAGCAGTGACCATCGAGTCGATTGTGATTCTCGGAATCTGCGCCCTCCTGACGGTGTATTTGGTTTGGGCGCTCTTGCGGCCGGAGGACTTCTAATATGACTGCCAACGGCTGGTTTCAAATCGCCCTGTTTTTCGCCATCATATTTGCCGTCACCAAGCCTCTCGGCGCGTTCATGGCTCGCGTATTCAGCGGCGAGCGAACTATCCTTGATCCCGCCTTGAAACCCGTCGAGCGTCTGATCTATCGCCTAACCTGGGTCGATCAGGAACGCGAGATGAGATGGACAGAGTATGCCGTCAGTATGCTTCTGTTCAGCGCAGTCTCGATGACTGTACTGTACGTCATTCAGCGTGTTCAGCTATTACTCCCGTGGAATCCTCAAAAGCTGGCAGGCGTTGGCTCGGCGCTGGCCTTCAATACAGCTGCGTCGTTCACGACCAACACGAACTGGCAAAACTATTCCGGCGAATCCACCATGAGCTACTTCACGCAAATGGCGGGTTTGGCGTATCACAACTTTGCTTCTGCCGCGGTTGGGATCGCGCTGGCAATCGCCTTCATTCGCGGGATTGCCCGCCGCGAAAAGGAAACTATTGGCAACTTCTGGGTCGATATGACGCGGGCGACACTTTGGATATTGCTTCCATTGTGTCTCGTCTTCGCGCTCGTTCTCGTCTCTCAGGGCGTTACGCAAAACCTGCGGCCGTACGACACAGCGAAGCTCGTCGAGCCGCAGACGATCCAGAGCACAGGTCCGGACGGTAAAGCCGCCACAAAGGTCATCACCGAGCAGGTGATCGCGCAAGGTCCCGTGGCTTCTCAGGAAGCCATCAAGATGTTGGGAACGAACGGAGGCGGGTTCTTTAACGCCAACAGCGCCCATCCTTTCGAGAATCCAACGCCGTTTACGAATTTCCTGCAGATGCTATCGATCTTCGCCATTCCAGCGGGATTGACGTACACGCTCGGCAAGATGACCGGATACCCCCGCCACGGATGGGCCGTCTTCGGCGCGATGGCAGTTTTATTTGTTGCAGGTGTAACTACCGCCTACTGGGCAGAAGCACAGGGCAATGTGCTCTTAAAGGGCGTGGATCAGCACGCCAGTCTTACGCAATCCGGCGGCAACATGGAAGGCAAAGAAGTTCGCTTCGGGATTGCCAACTCCGCTCTTTTTGCCACGGTCACTACGGATGCAAGTTGTGGCGCCGTGAACAGCATGCACGATTCCTTCACTCCGCTCGGCGGAATGGTGCCGATGGTCAACATCATGTTGAGTGAAGTTGTCTTCGGCGGAGTGGGGGCCGGCATGTACGGAATCTTGATCTACGTTGTGCTCGCCGTATTCATTGCCGGACTTATGGTAGGCCGAACTCCCGAATATCTGGGGAAAAAGATCGAAGCGTTCGACATCAAGATGGCCATGTTGGTCACTCTTGTGTTCCCCTTCACCATACTCATATTCACCGCGATCTCCGTTCTGAATGGATTCGGAACTTCTGCTATCTCCAACCCAGGTCCCCACGGGTTCTCCGAAATTCTCTACGGATTTGTTTCCACGGCAGCGAACAATGGCTCGGCGTTCGGTGGCCTCAGCGGGAACACGCCCTGGTACAACGCGACGCTCGGGATCAACACATTAGTGGGTCGTTTCTTCATGATCATTCCGATGCTTGCGATTGCCGGAAATCTGGCTCGCAAGCAGGCAGTGCCGCCCTCTGCCGGAACGTTCCCAGTGACGACCCCGTTGTTTTCCGTGTTGCTCGTCGGCGTGATCGTCATCGTGGGAGCTCTAACATTCTTCCCGGCGTTGAGCCTGGGTCCGATCTTGGAAGATTTGTTGTTGCACGCAGGGAAGGCTTTCTAAATCAATGAGCCAATCAAGCAAATCGAAACGAGCAGTCTGGGATGCGCGCATTGTGCGAGGCGCTGTGCTGGACTCTGTGCGCAAACTGAACCCGCGCACCATGATGCGCAACCCAGTGATGTTTGTGGTGGAAGTGGGAAGCGTCCTCACAAGCGCGTTGCTTCTGCACGTGCCCAAGGAGAGTTTTGGCTTCAACCTGCAAATCACGCTCTGGCTCTGGTTCACCGTGCTGTTCGCCAACTTCGCCGAGGCCATGGCGGAAGGGCGAGGCAAGGCGCAGGCTGACACCCTGCGAAAGGCTCGTTCGGAGACACAGGCAAATCGGATCGCCAGTAACGGTCAGACCGAAGTGGTGCCGAGTTCCAAACTGCGGACCGGCGATCTGGTGATGGCGGCGGCCGGAGAGTTCATACCGGGAGACGGCGAGATCATCGAAGGCGTCGCGTCGGTGGACGAGTCCGCGATTACCGGCGAATCCGCTCCTGTGATTCGCGAAGCCGGCGGCGACCGTTCTGCGGTGACCGGCGGTACGCGCGTACTCTCGGACTGGATCAAAGTTCGAATCACGTCGAATCCCGGCGAAACCTTCCTGGACCGCATGATCGCGCTGGTCGAAGGTGCCGAGCGCCAGAAAACTCCAAACGAGATTGCTCTGAATATCCTGCTCGCAGGCTTGACTATCATTTTCTTGTTGGCGGTAGTTACGCTGCAGCCCTTCGCGATTTATGCGGGCTCTCCTCAAACCGTCTTCGTCCTTGTCTCACTTTTGGTTTGCCTGATTCCAACCACGATTGGCGGACTACTCTCGGCCATTGGCATCGCTGGCATGGACCGCCTGATCCAGCACAATGTGCTCGCGATGTCCGGGCGCGCAGTAGAAGCTGCCGGCGACGTCAACACGCTTCTGCTCGACAAGACAGGCACGATCACATTGGGCAACCGCCAGGCTTTCGAATTTATTCCCGCTCCCGGAGTGACAGAGGCGGAGTTAGCCGATGCAGCGCAGCTCTCGTCACTCGCAGATGAAACTCCAGAAGGTCGTTCGATAGTTGTTCTGGCAAAAGAAAAATATGGTTTGCGGGGCAGGGAATTGGCATCTCGCGAAACTGTCTTTGTTCCGTTCACGGCGCAGACTCGCATGTCCGGCGTGAATTTGAATGGAAACGAGATCCGCAAGGGATCCGCGGACGCCATTCTTCGCTATCTCGAACTCCATAACGCGCCGATGCCTGGAGCGCTGCAAGAGGCCGTTGACAAGGTTGCTCGTTCAGGTGGCACCCCGCTCGTCGTCGCGGAGATGCATCGGGCTTTGGGTGTGATTCACCTCAAGGACATTGTCAAGGGCGGCATCCGCGACCGGTTCAATCAGTTGCGCTCGATGGGCATCAAGACGGTGATGATCACGGGGGACAATCCTCTCACCGCAGCAGCCATCGCCCGTGAAGCGGGCGTTGACGACTACCTCGCTCAAGCCACCCCTAAAGACAAGATGGATTTGATTCGCCGCGAGCAATCCGAAGGCAAACTCGTGGCGATGACCGGAGACGGCACAAACGATGCACCAGCTCTGGCTCAGGCTGATGTCGGCGTTGCCATGAATACGGGTACCCAGGCGGCAAAGGAAGCCGGCAACATGGTTGACCTGGATTCCAATCCGACGAAGCTCATTGAAATCGTGGAAATTGGAAAGCAACTGCTGATGACCCGCGGCGCGCTCACAACGTTTTCGATTGCGAACGACGTTGCAAAATATTTCGCCATCATTCCCGCGATGTTTGCCGCGACCTTCCCTGTGCTGAACGCGCTGAACATCATGCGTCTCGCGACGCCGCAATCGGCCGTTTTGTCGGCAGTGATCTTCAACGCGCTGATCATCATTGCTTTGATTCCGCTGGCGCTGCGCGGCGTGCGTTATCGCGCTATGAATGCCGAAGCACTATTACGCCGCAACCTGCTGCTGTACGGGCTGGGTGGAATCGTCGCGCCTTTTGTCGGCATTAAACTCATCGACCTCTTAATTCGGTCGGTAGGACTGGCTTGATTATGAAGAAAGATTTAGTGACATCGATTTTGATGACCGTTGTGACGACGCTTCTGCTTGGTTTGGCGTTTCCGCTGATCATCACTGGCATCGCCCAAGTGGCGTTCCGGGACAAAGCCAACGGGCAACTGATTCATCAGGATGGCCAGTTGATTGGCTCGCGCATCATCGGGCAGCCTTTTACTGGACCGGGATACTTTCATTCGCGCCCATCCGCGGCTGGCGATGGCTATGATGCTGCCAATTCCTCAGGGTCCAATCTTGGTCCTACGAACCAGAAGCTGATCGATCGGGTCAACGGCGATACAACTCGCATGCAGGCCGAAAACCCGAACGTTCCGGTTCCGATCGATCTGGTCACAACCTCCGCGTCGGGTCTCGATCCCGATATCACGCCGGCCGCCGCCTTTTTTCAGGTGACTCGGGTTGCGCGTGAGCGGAAAATGGAGGAGAACCAGTTGAAGCAGATAGTTGTGAAACACATCCGGGGCCGCCAGTTCGGTATCTTCGGCGAGCCGACAGTCAATGTGCTGGAACTCAACCTCGAGTTGGCCGGCAAAACCTCAAGATAAAGACGTCGCTAGAACTCGCGAACGTCAGCGTTCTCATGAGCAGGAGGAACTATGTTTGATCAATCCAACCACGTAGCTTGGAAGAAAGTGCTCGCAACAATTGTCCTATTCGTCGCGATCCCGTTTCAGAAAACGCAGGCGCAAGCTGCCGGGTCTTCCACAACCGCGCCGGACGAACAGATTTCTCCTGCGGTTGCGAAAGAACTTCAGGCGCTGAGAGCCCGGATCGATCAACTGGAAAAGCAGTTGCAGCAAGGCAAAGAAAGGCCTGCAAGTCAAACCGATGCCGTTCCGCCAGCGGCAGTTGCTAATTTCACTTCAACGGCAGGCTCACCCGCACAAGCCCTCGCTTCATCCTCATCGAACCCGCCCGAGAAGCCGAAGCCCGCCGAGCCTTTCGCGTTCGCGGACTGGACCTGGCTGAACGGCAACGCCCGTACCAAGACCGCAGCTTTTGACAGCCCGTTCTTCACGCCGGAAATCCGGGCCGACGCTTCGTACATCTACGATTTCAACAGGCCTTCCGACAATTCAATCGGCGGTTCGAGCGAAGTGTTCCGGTCCGGCGAAGTGCAACTCACGCAGTTGGGCGTCGGTGGAGACTTCCACTATGACAACGTCCGTGCCCGCCTGATGACGCAGTTCGGCATGTATGCCCAGACCACACCCAGAAACGATGCCAGCGTCGCTCACGGCCAGTGGAACCTCGACACTGCCTATCGGTATGTTTCGGAGGCATACGGCGGCTATCACTTCAACGCTCTGCATGGGGTCAATCTCGACGCTGGGATTTTCATGTCCTACATCGGGCTCTTCAGTTATTACAACTTCGATAATTGGGCCTACCAGCCGTCTTATGTTTCTTCCAATACGCCTTGGTTTTTTAACGGGGTGCGCTTGCAGGTGTTTCCGACCGCCAAGTTGAAGATCGAGCCGTGGTTTGTGAACGGCTGGCAGTCATACGGAAAATTTAACAAGAAGCCTGGACTGGGTGGGCAGATTCTGTATCGACCCAACGGTGCGGTGTCGATCATTTCGAATAATTATGGCCTGGGCACAGATGCTCTAGGGATTCCTAATCGCAGCCGGTTTCACACGGACAATAGCATCGAGGTGAAGTACTACGACAATCCCGGAAAGTTCCTGGACAAGGCCGCGTTTTCATTGACCGGCGATATGGGATGCGAAAGCGGAGGGGGAGTCAGTTGCTTTGGCAACACCGTCAAGACCGTCGGGGGCCAGCGCATCGTCAATCCGAAACAGAGCTTTCTCGGATACATGATCTACAACCGCCTGTGGTTTAACAAAGACCGCTACGCAGTCACGCTCGGCGGCGGCAAGATGAACAACCCAGGGCGCTATCTCGTGCTTTTGCCGCCAATCAACGGCGCAACCGCGGTTTCCGGAACGCCCTACTTCACAGAAAATCCCGGCGATCCCTACAAGGCTTGGGATATGACTGCTACCTACGACTACATGCCCAGCCAGTACATCACTTTTCGTTGGGAATATAACTACCGAGCGGCGAACGTGCCCTATTTCACGGGGCGTGGAGGCATCACTCCGCCGGGCGGTAATATTGGGCCAGACGGCTCCGTCGTACCGGGATGGACTCCCGATTTGCGCAAAGACGAGAACCGTCTGAACATGGCAATCATGGTGAAATTCTGACGCGCGGTTATTTGCTTGCCATCGACCGGAGTAGAGAAGCTACCTTGAGGACACGGCGGTGATACATCTCGATCTGCGAAATCCGGTCTGCTCCTCCTGTCGCGTTTCTCATGGCGGGCGCCAGCAGAGAACCGTGGACTTCTCGAGCCGAAGTGGCGCGCACGACTCGCACGACATTCGCTGGGTTGATTCCGCCGCCGGGCATGACGCTCAATCGGCCCTGGGATTCGCGAACTAAGTGGGCAAGTGTGGGCAGGCCTTGGGCCGCCCTGGGACGCAATCCCGACGTGAGTAGACGTTTCGCTCCTGTTTGAATGACCGCTTCCAGCGATTCTCGCCACGAGGCCGTTTCGTCAAACGCCCGATGGAAGGTTACCGGAAGTGGATGCGCAAATTCGACGAGTTCGCGGGTGCGCGCCATATCGACTCGAGAACCTTGGTCAAGCACGCCGACCACGATGCCGTCCATATTTAGGTCTTTGGCATTCTTAACGTCCCTGCGCATCGTCCTCAGTTCGTCCGCCGAATAGACAAAATCCCCTGGCCTGGGACGAATCAGCACGTGGATTGGGATACGTAAATGTTTGCGGGCTGCTTCGATGAGATGAGGATCTGGTGTAACCCCGCCGCAAGCGAGATCGCGGCAGAGTTCAATCCGATCCGCGCCGGCGCTCTGAGCCGCAATGGCATAGTCCAGAGAAACGGCGCAAATCTCGAGCAAAACTTTCTGTCGAGCCATTTTCATTCGCTGCTCACGCACCCAAATCAACAAGTATTTTCGCTCACGTTTTTACGGAGAACTGGTCGCCGCAGGTCGCTCCTCCGCTGTAGGATGACAGGTGACCTTTAATCCCACGGAGCATGCCATGATACCTGCCTTAGCCAACCTGCAACCGGAAGCGGTGTGGAAACATTTCGACAAATTAGCAGCGATTCCTCGCCCTTCCACCAAAGAGGCCGCCGCGCGTAATTACGTTTTATCCGTCGCTGCGAAGCACGGCCTCGAGTCTGTACAGGACGCAGTCGGCAATCTCGTGGTTCGCAAACCAGCGCGAGCGGGTCGCGAGAGTGCGCCGATGGCGTTATTGCAGGGCCATCTCGACATGGTCTGTGAGAAGAACGAAGGAACTGTTCATGATTTTGACGTGGATCCTATCAAGATTTTTCGAGATGGCGATTGGCTGAAGGCCGAAGGGACAACTCTTGGGTCCGACAACGGCGTCGGAGTGGCCGCTGCGCTGGCTGTCATGGAGAGCACGGACATTGCCCATGGTCCGCTGGAGTTTGTTTTCACCATTGACGAGGAGACGGGCCTCACCGGCGCTGCAGAATTTCCGGGCGGTCTGCTGAAGTCAAAGTATTTTCTCAACCTCGATAACGAAGAGAAGGGAACTCTCTGCATTGGCTGCTCAGGTGGGATGAAGACAACCGCCCGGCGCAAAGTCGCACTTCATCCCGCAGGTGCAGGATCAGCTTGGCGCATCAAAGTATCGGGATTGAAAGGTGGCCACTCCGGTGTCGACATTCATCAGGGGCGCGGCAATGCCTTGCGAATCCTAGGTGGAGTTCTCCAGTTGTTGCTCTCTCGCCTGCCGATCGAAATCGCGGAGATCAATGGTGGCAGTGCACAGAACGCCATTCCGCGCGAAGCTTCGGCCATTGTTACAGTGGATGCATCTCGCGAGAGCGACATGAAAGCCCTGATCGCGACCACCGCAACTGGCTACCAGACTGACCTTGGCGAATTCGATTCAGGCCTCCAGATTACGGTGGAGAAGGCCACACGTCCTGAGATGGTGTTCGAGGCAGGCGACTCTAAACAAGCGGTGGCGCTGATTGCGAGCCTGCATCACGGCGTGTTGGCGATGAGCCCCGATGTCGCAGGATTGGTCCAGACTTCGACAAATCTGGCGATCATCAGCACCAAAGGAAATATGGTGGAGGTTGTGACCAGCCAGCGGAGCGCGATCGAAAGTAGCATGCTGGCCGCGGCCCGCATGGTTTCCACAATCTGTGGCTTGGCGGGATTTGAAGTCGAGCACTCCGGCAAATACCCGGGCTGGAAGCCCGAGCCCAATAGCGAGATTGTGCGCAAGCTTCAGGAGGTACACAAGAAACTCTTTGGAGAGCCCGCCAAACTTATCGCCATGCACGCGGGACTGGAATGCGGAGTGATCGGAGAAAAATATCCCGGAATGCAAATGGTGTCATTCGGCCCGACAATCGTGGATCCGCACAGCCCAAACGAACGGGTGCAGATTTCAACGGTAGAGAGCTTCTGGAATTACTTGAAGCTGGTGCTCGAGAACTTGGGGTGAGACAGTTGGACGCATTTCCTGAACCTGCTTAAAATCTGCCACCCGTGCTGATTGATGAGGTTCAATACGGGCCCGATTGGATACCGGAACCAGATTTGAAAACCTCCGCAGCCACATGGATACCTGTCGGGGGTGCCCACCATACGGCGATCAGCCGCGCTCTTACGCCAGAGCATCTCGAAGATTTTGCCGAGATGGCTGGCGTTGAATTCTTATTGATCGACAGCAACACGAAGGTTGCAGATTTCAAAAAAGAACTGCGGCGGAACGACCTGTACTACTACCTGGCGCAGAGCTTTTAACGCTCCGTTCGCCTTGTGTATGATGTCCGCGCTCCCCATGGATTTTTGTCGATTGTAAGTTCCGAAATATTCGAGTGGTAATTTTGAAGGCCGGCCGGTTTTCGGAAAGTGAAATCGAGGGAACCGCTCTCCCTACAACTCCAGCATTAGCAGATTCGCTTGCCCACGTTTCCCTGGCGCGACATCGCCGAAGGTTCACTTGTTTGAGCAAGGGCCGTAGAACGGCGGAGCACCAGGCTGGTAATTAGTTCGTGTTCCTTGCGTTCGCGCGACGGTGCGTCTTGCTGCACTTCACTCAACAACGCCTGGAATGCAATCTTGGCTAGTTCCCCTTGTGACATTTGCACTGTGGTCAACGGAGGAGTCGTAAACTCCGCCAGGCGGATGTCGTCGAATCCAATTACCGAAAGATCCCGCGGTATCTCGATGCCCTGGTCATACGCCTCCCGCATGACTCCAATCGCGGTCATGTCGTTGGAGCACAGCACTGCGGTTGGCCGGTGACTCAGTTGACTAAATTCCAGCACGGCACGCATTCCGCCATCCATGCTGTGGTCGCCTTCCACGACCAGATCGGGGTTCAAACCGATTTCTGCCATGGACGTCTTGAAAGCATCCTTTCGAGCTGCTGCCGATTTCAGATGCGACGGACCTGAAACAAACGCGATGCGGGTGTGTCGCAATGCAGCCAAATGTTGTACGGCCTGGCGAATTCCATTTAGATAGTTGATCCGGATATTCACGATACCAGGTGCATTTGGGCCCACGTCAACGAACACCAGGGGCACTTTGCGAAATCGAAGATGGTCCAGGAGCGTGTCTTCCATACCAAACGTTAGTATGGCGACTCCATCGACACGTCGTTCGATCATGCGCCGTACCGAAGATTCCATCCGCTTCGGATCGTGCACCGTCGAAGTCAGCAGGATCTCGTAATTGTTTTCAACCGCCAGGTTCTCAAAGGTCTGCACGATTTCGGGGAAAAAAGGGTTGGTGATCTCGGAAACGATCAGGCCGAAAATCCGGCTCCTGCCCGAAACCAGCGCGCGCGCCTGGGTGTTTGGGTAGTATCCCAGTTCATCGGCAATCTTCCATACTCGTTTGGCAAGCTGCGGATCGACGGAGGGGATGCGATTGAGTGCTCTGGAAACCGTCGCTGTCGAGACTTTCGCCCTACGTGCGATTTCACGAATATCCATGAGAAATTGGTTGGAAATCCTGATCGTGACAGGCGAAGTCTACCATACCCACAACGCTATACCCCCAGAACGCGATCACCTCAGCGGTCCCTTTAACCCTCCGCCGAGCGCAAGAAGTCGCGGAGAATACCGCAGTTCCGGATGGCGCTCGAAACTCGAAAAGGAAACGGATGAGGAGACGCTGTATCTCGCGAAAGGAGTGCCGCGAGAGTGGATCACTTCAGGAAAGGAAGTTCGAATCAAGAAAGTACCGACTCGTTGGGGACGATCAGCTTCGACTTGTGCGTGAAGTCGGGGACGAAGGTGTTCAAGTCCCACATCGTGCTAAGGCGACATTGCATATTTATGCCTAAAATACTCGTTACTGTCATTAATGCTTCTCGGTAGCTGCTACCTTAAAAGGATAACGATTGCCTTTTTCATCGGGATGGTCTCAAAGCTTATTCATAAGACAATGACAGGGGGAATCCTATGAATAACGGAGTGCGACGTCGAGTTCGCGTAATCGATTCTCATACCGGGGGCGAACCAACTCGGGTCGTTGTCAGCGGCGGGCCTGATCTCGGCGCTGGTTCTCTGGCGGAGCGTCTCGATCGCTTTCGCCAGTTCCACGACGATTTCCGCTCGGCGGTCGTCAATGAACCCCGGGGCTCCGACGTCATGGTGGGGGCGCTTCTTTGCGATCCGGTTGATCTGGAGTCCCTGGCGGGAGTGATTTTCTTCAACAACGTGGGCTACCTCGGCATGTGCGGACATGGCACGATTGGTCTGGTGACCACACTCGCGCACTTGGGCAGAATGGGAGTCGGTTCTTACAACATCGAAACGCCCGTTGGGACTGTGCAGGTTAGTCTCAATGAAGACGGCGAGACTACGGTCACCAACGTTGCAAGCTATCGCAGTGCCGCCAACGTTCCCGTGAACGTGCCCGGTTATGGTTGTGTGCGGGGAGACGTGGCTTGGGGAGGGAACTGGTTCTTCCTGGTAAACGATCACCAGGAGCAACTGACGCTTGGTAATCTGGAGCGGCTCACGCAGTTTACCTGGGCGATTCGGAAGGCGTTGCGCGATTCCGGGATTGCTGGGGACGACGGGAAAGAGATCGACCACGTGGAACTTTTCGGGCCATCACAAACTCCCAACATTAACAGTAGAAACTTCGTGCTCTGTCCCGGCAAAGCCTATGACCGATCTCCGTGTGGTACGGGAACCAGCGCGAAGCTTGCCTGCCTCTATGCCGATGGAAAGATTCGCGAAGGCGAAATCTGGCGACAGGAAAGCATTATCGGCAGTGTGTTCGAAGGAAATGTTTGGGTTCGCGATGGGAAGATTTATCCGAGTATCCGCGGCGCTGCTTTTCTGAGCGCAGAATCCGATCTCGTGCTTGACCCCCGCGATCCGTTCTGCATGGGAATTCGCGCATGAGCCTGGACGGATATGACGTTGTTGTCGTCGGTGCCGGAATCGTTGGTGCCGCCTGCGCGTATGAACTCGCTCGCCGCAATTTGAAGGTCGCAATCCTTGACCGTGAGATGGTAGGAGGAGGAGCGACCGCGGCGGGAATGGGTCACATCGTGGTGATGGACGACTCAGAAGCGCAGTTTGCACTGACTCGTTACTCGCAGACTCTCTGGCAGAATCTCCGCTCTGCACTCCCCGAAGATGTGGAATACGATCAGTGCGGCACGATTTGGGTCGCGACCGACGATCAAGAAATGTCCGAAGTGCGGCGCAAGCACGAATATTACGGGAAGCGCGGAGTTCCGACGGAAGTTCTTGATTCGCGGTCGCTGCAGAAGCTTGAGCCTAATCTGCGCCGGATGGCAGGCGGCCTCCTGGTATCCGAAGATGCTGTGCTGTATCCACCTTGCGCGGCTCAGTTCTTGATCGAGCAGGCCCAAGAGCACGGCGCCACCCTCATCCTCGGAAATCAGGTAGCGCAAATGGGAGACGGCAAGGTCGAATTTGCCGATGGCTCGCGACTAACGGCGAAATTCGTAGTGAATGCAACCGGGGCTTGGTCTCCGCAGCTAACGCCAGGGCTTGAGGTAAGGAAGAGAAAAGGGCATCTGGTGATTACCGATCGCTACCCCGGTTTCGTTCGGCACCAGCTCGTCGAACTGGGCTATCTGAAAAGCGCGCACGCATTTAATACGGATTCGGTGGCCTTCAATGTCCAGCCTCGTCGGACCGGCCAGCTTCTCATCGGATCTTCACGGCAGTTCGGAGCCGAACATCAGGAAGTGGATCATGAAATTCTTTCCCGCATGCTGATGCGCGCTCAGGAATACATGCCCGGTCTGGCTCAAGTCTCGTCCGTTCGCACATGGACGGGATTCCGGGCCGCAGCACCCGACAAGCTTCCCTTGATTGGTCCGTGGCCCGGCGACGAGTCTCTGTATTTGGCGACTGGGCACGAGGGGCTTGGCATCACAACTTCGCTGGCAACCGGCGTTCTGCTCGCCGACCAGATCACGGGCGTGAAATCACAGATCGCCATAGATCCGTACCTTCCGTCTCGTGTGGCTGAAGCGGTGTTGCATGCCAGGTGAAATTGCAGTAACGGTGAATGGAACTCGAGTCGTAGTTCCAGAGGGATCGAGTGTTGCCGCAGCCATTTTGCAGGCTGGCGCGGCGTGCCGAACCTCGGTCTCAGGTGAGCCGCGTGGTCCGCTGTGCGGAATGGGAACATGCTTCGAATGTCGCGCCTCGGTGGATGGAATTCCGCACGTACGTAGCTGCAGAACGCTGTGTGTGCCGGGGATGGAAGTCCGAACCGATGAGTAGGGAAGTGCGCCACCAATTCGAAATTCTCGTCGTCGGCGGAGGCCCCGCCGGTTTGGCAGCGGCTGTGCGGGCAGCAGAAGCCGGTGCTCGTGTTGGAATCGTAGACGACAATCCGAAACCCGGGGGACAGATTTGGAGGGGCGCGGAGCGAGACCAGGTAAAGACCGACGCTTCCACGTGGTTGGCGCGCCTGAAAGCCAAAGGCGTAACCGTGATTGGTGGGGCGTATGTTTTTGATCAGCCCCAGCCCGGCGTTCTCCTTGCGGAGGACCAAGCCGCTTTACACATTCTGGCCTATGGCAAGTTGATTCTCGCAACGGGAGCGCGCGAACGATTCCTGCCTTTTCCCGGCTGGACCTTGCCGAATGTTGTCGGAGTCGGTGGTTTGCAGGCAATGGTGAAATCAGGTCTTCCGATTCGCGGTAAGCGCGTTGTGATTGCCGGGACCGGCCCATTGCTGCTGGCGGTCGCTGCCCATCTTCGCGCGCATGGAGCGAAGATCCTGGCTATTTGCGAGCAAGCTTCGTGGACGAACCTGCTTGGCTTTGGACGTTCGTTGTTGCGGCAGCCCAGCAAGATCGGTCAAGGCCTTCAATTGCGGCGGCAACTTCTCGGCGTGAAATTCTCAACGGATGCTTGGGTTGTGAGTGCTCATGGGGACACTACGTTGTCTAATGTCGTGATCCGGCATAAGAGTGACACCAAGGCAATTCCGTGTGATTACCTGGCATGCGGTTTTCATCTCGTTCCCAATCTCGAATTGGCGATGCTGCTAGGTTGCCAGATTCGCAATGGTTGCGTCGAAGTTGACGATCTGCAACAAACCGGGATTCCCAACGTCTTCTGCGCTGGCGAGCCGACGGGCGTTGGAGGTGTCGAGTTATCCGTCGTGGAGGGCGAGATTGCAGGTCTTGCCGCTGTGGGGCGTGTCGACGAGGCCAGGAAACGATTTCGGGATCGTGCTAAGCACCGGGCATTTGCAGAAGCACTCGATCATGCTTTTCGTCTCCGCCCTGAACTCGCGTCGCTCCCATCTCCAGATACGATCGTCTGCCGTTGCGAAGATGTGCGGTATTCCCGCCTTGATCGCTACACCTCGTGGCGCTCGGCGAAACTGCACACGCGCTGTGGCATGGGTCCTTGTCAGGGCCGGGTTTGTGGCCCCGCGGTGCAGTTTCTCTTTAATTGGAACTCCGAGTCTGTTCGTCCGCCGATCTTCCCGGTACGAATGGAGAGCCTGGCGGCTTCTTCATCAGGACCACAGCCGGAATATGCTGAAAGTTTAGGAGGTTCTAAATGAACTGGAAGGGTGTGATACCCGCAATTACAACCAGTTTTACGAGTGACCTGAAGGTTGATTACGAATTCATGGCGGGCCATTGCCGTTGGCTGCTGGACAACGGGTGTGCGGGGATTGTGGCGCTGGGTTCACTTGGCGAGGGCGCAACTCTCTCATTCGACGAAAAACTTGAGGTCCTGCGCACCTGCGTAAGTTCTGTTCGCGGCCGTGGAGTAGTCGTGGCGGCGATCTCCGCTTTAAGCACGGCCGAAGCAGTCGCACTGGCGGAAAAGGCCGCTTCCATCGGCTGTGACGGCCTCATGGTGTTGCCTCCGTATGTCTATCAAGGTAACTGGCGTGAGATGAAAGCACACGTCGGCGCGGTTTTTGCGGCGACACCGCTATCTTGCATGCTTTACAACAACCCAGTTGCTTATGGAACCGACTTCCTACCCGAACAGATTCGTGAACTAGCCGAAGACTACGAAAACCTCGAAGCCGTGAAGGAGTCGAGTACCGATGTGCGGCGTGTAACCGCAATCCGTGCACTTCTGGATCGCCGTCTGGAGATTTCGGTCGGTGTGGATGACGCTGTGATCGAGGCTATTGGAGTCGGCGCGACGGGTTGGGTTGCGGGCCTTGCCAACGCTCTGCCGCGCGAATCTGTTGATCTATTCAACTACGGCATTAACGGAGAAGCTGACAAAGCCTTTCAGCTCTATCGCTGGTTTCTGCCGCTGCTTCGCTTGGATACGGTCCCCAATTTTGTGCAGCTCATCAAACTTGTTCAAGCTGAGTTCGGCATGGGCAGTGCTTTCGTGCGCCCACCGCGGCTTGAGTTAGTTGGTAAGGAACTGGAAGAGAACCTCAAGATTATTCGCGCGGCCGCAAAGACTCGTCCACAAGTTCAAAGTAGCGCTTACGCCTTACACAATGGAAAGTGATGTTGATCGCATATGGGAAATCTGACAGGTAGATCGATCATCGGTATGAAAAACGGTACCGGGGTTGCGGAACCGTTTTATGCGACGAATCCAGCGACAGGTGGATCTCTGCAGCCGGGATTTGTTACGGCGACCGAAGAAGAAATTGAGACTGCCGTGCGACTCGCCGCGGAAGCGTTCCCGGTTTTTAGTCGGACGTCCGGCAAAGACAAGGCCGCCTTTCTGCGCAAGATTGCTGAAAAAATCGAAGCCGCAGCCAGCGCCATCATTGAAAGAGCCGAGGCCGAAACCGCGCTACCCAAGGCTCGATTGCAGGGTGAGACTGCGCGCACCTGCGGTCAGCTTCGGCTCTTCGCCCAAGTCGTTGAAGAAGGCTCGTGGTTGGCAGCGCGGATCGACCGCGCCGACTCAGACCGCAAGCCCCTTCCCAAGCCCGATGTACGTTCGCTCTTGCGGCCCCTGGGGCCAGTGGTGGTGTTCGGAGCCAGCAACTTTCCCTTGGCGTTTTCCGTTGCTGGCGGCGACACTGCGTCGGCTTTCGCGGCGGGGAATCCAGTGATCGTTAAATGTCACGCCGCACATCCGGGCACCGGCGAACTCGTCGGACAAGCCGTGCGGGAAAGTGTTCGCGAATGCGGATTGCCCGAGGGCGTCTTTTCGCTTCTGTTCGGTCCGGGTTCCCGTATAGGCTCTGCGCTGGTGAAGCATCCTCTGGTGAAGGCCGGTGGTTTTACGGGTTCTCGTGCTGCCGGCAGAGCGCTGATGGATCTCTGTTCGTCTCGGCCGGAACCGATTCCGTTTTACGCCGAGATGAGCAGCACCAATCCCGTATTCGTTCTTCCCTATGCATTGCGTGAACGCGGAAAGGTCATCGCCGAAGGGTTGCACGGATCTTTTACTCTTGGAGCGGGCCAGTTCTGCACGAAGCCGGGTATGGTTTTCCTCCCGCACGGGAATGACGATGAGCCGTTCCGGAATCGCCTGCTGGAACTTGTCACAGCCTCTCCCGAGTTCAAACTTCTGACTGCTGCCATTCACTCGTCCTACCAGTCTTCGGTGAAGAGTCGTAGTTCAGGGACTGTTGCGATTGTCGCGGAAGCTCCCGAGCCTACTCCGAGCCCTGCATTTTCCGCCGCGTCAGTGCTGTTCGAAACAAATGCCGTCGCTTTCCTCCAGAACCCAGACTTGGAAGCGGAGATATTCGGGCCGACTACGCTCCTCGTGCGCGAGTCGAATCACGACGCAATGCTTGCGATCGCCCGAGGCCTCGAAGGACACCTTACAGCAACGATTCACGGAACCGACGAGGACCTGCGTGAGTTTTCGGACCTGATTGCGATTCTTGAAGGCAAGGTCGGTCGTCTTGTCCTGAATGCCTTTCCCACCGGCGTGGAAGTGTGCCATTCCATGGTTCATGGCGGCCCGTATCCTTCCACCTCGGACGGCCGTTCGACTTCGGTCGGAAGCCGGGCGATCTTTCGTTTCACACGCGCTGTTTGTTACCAGGGATTCCCAAATGACTCGTTGCCAGAGGAATTGAGAGACGACAATCCGCTCGGCATCTGGCGCATGGTTGATGGTCAGATGACACGAGAGGCCATCACTCGAAAGCAATAAGAAAGAAGAGTCCCAACATGCGCACGGAATCGCGTTTTGCCTTAAACATTCTTCACCGCGTTCTCGCATCGGTTGGCTTGGCGGCTGCCTTTTGTTCGGGAATCCTTGCCCAATAAGAAAACCTGTGCTCATGGAAAGGCTAAGTTGAAAAGAGCACGGAACCGATAGCAATTCGCACGAGGCGCGGGGACCGATGAGATGGGACAGGCGCACTCAAAAGTAGTGGGGCTGGCATTGGGCCGACCGGCTTAACTGATTGCGTTGGTGATTGCAGACTTGCTAAGCCATTGAAAGAATGGCTCCTCAGGTAGGACTCGAACCTACAACCCTCCGGTTAACAGCCGGGGAGCATATGTTGGAATAAACGTACTCTCAACGACTTAGGTGGAGCACTCCGGCGTCTTTGGAGTGCTTTCGGCGATAAACGGTTCCAAAAACGGTTCCAAGTTTGGTCGCGGAGAACCGTTAGTGTGACCTGAAGGTTTCGATTCTCTCGGCGCCGTTGGATACCTTTCGCGTTATGGCTATCCATGGTGCTTCGAGCATGTCGACAACTCCCTGGGCTTGCGTCTAAGGTATAGCAACTTCGGAAAACCGAACAGGGGAGACCGGCACGTTGAGCGAACAAACCTGTTCCTCACTACATGGCTTCACTTCGACGATACGACATGGGTTCCGAAAGACGAACAATTGAAGCGCACGCTCGTGATCGTTACGTTTGACGAGTCGGAGGGAAATATCAAACCGGAACGAATCTTCGCGGCTTACAACCATTACAGTGTTTTGCGAACGATCGAGGAGAATTTCGGGCTCGACCCAATTCACAAAGAATCAGGAGACGGCACTGCGTCGGTGATCACCGGCGTCTGGAAGTAGTCAACTGCCGGCTTCGTCGAAGTGAGAATCGACAGCTTGCGTCTGACAGATGAGCAATGTTGGCGATTCTCCAACAAGAATCTTCGTGAGCCACCACCACACGCTCTCATTAACTTTCCTGAAGTGCTGCAAATTCGTTTCTCTAAATGTGAGCGGTTTGGAACAGACACCCGGATTCTTTCCCAACTAGGATGGGGATGGTTTCACCTGGACGCTCCAAGTTCTCAAGCCGGAGCCCGAAAGCCGCGGGGCTCGACGTCGGAATCGGAAGCTGAATCAAATCCCAAGCGAAATTCCAGACCGCCGTAAAGGCGAGAACCTTTTGGAGGCTTCCATGAAGAGAGCATTCCTGCTGATCGTTATACCGGCCCTGGTGCTTGCGCTCGGCTTTTCACAAACTCCCACGCCGAGTGTCAATACAGATCAGACCAATATTAAGGGCTGCCTCGGCGGCTCGGATGGGAACTACACGGTTTCCGAAGACGGCACAGGCCGCACTTTTAAGATCACAACCAGCGGTGTTGATCTCAAGCAGCATCTGGGCCATGACGTAACGCTGATCGGGCACAGAGCAAGTGGGACAAGTTCCGCCGCTGCTGACAACAGCTTTGCCGTCACAGAACTCACCATGATCTCCGAGCACTGCGCCCCCGCGGCTGCACCCACTGTGGCGGTCAACACAACTTCGGAAACTGCCAGCACACCAGCCGCGCCCCCTGCACCAGCGGCTGCTGTCTCCTCCGCTGCCGCTCCCACAACTAGCACCAGCACGCTTCCCGAAACTGCGATCACACCCGCAGCGGACGCCGGTGCCGGCGCAATGGCTGCGACTGTCACCACACCAGCGGAGCCGACTCTAACACCCGTTCCATTGGCCACTCCACCAGCGGAAACTACCGTCACCCCGACCGTTGCTCCCGCTACGACTGCCAGCACCCCTTGGGACAAACCTGCGGCGGACGCTGCTCCCCCAACGCGACGCGCAGAGCGTTCTCGGAGCGTCTCGGCACCAGCTGTTGCGGTCGCGGGTGCACCCGCCGTGACTGCCAGCAAGTCCTCGGAGCCTGCCAGTACACCCGACGTAGCGGCTACTACACCGGCCACGAACGACAACTCTTCGGAGACTGTCACAACACCCGGTGCAGTCCCCACTAAACCCCCTGTGCCCGCCCGCCATGGCGCCTTATGGCTCCTGATTGCGTTTGTCGTGCTCGTAATTGCTCTTGGGACATTCGTCCCGTTCCTCAACAGGTGGAGAAAGCAGAAAAGTATGGCGCGGATTGACGCCCCAAATCTCTCTTTTACCCGCGAAGCGAGCACCGACCAAGACAAGAAGGACTCGCAAGAACCACGCAAAGCAGCCTAGTCTGAGCGGAGGGTACTAATACCGGAAGCAGTCAGTGGATACCGCTGTGCAACCTGATGAGAAGCAGCAGCGCCAATCCAATCGCGGCGATGCTGTTGGCCCGAATCACCCGATAGCTCGCCGCCCAAGGGAACATCAGGACATCAAAGAGTGGCATCAGCTTGTCCGGCCAAATCAGCCCAGCCATTCCAAATGCCAAACACAATTGGACAATAAGGCACAGCCCCGCCGTATTCATGACTACGACTCCAATGTTTGCATTGGAACTCGCGGGAGGCATTGAGAGGAAATTACGAAGGTTACCTCGTTCGGCGGAAACAAGCGGCAGCTGAGTTCTTGATACGGCCCGAGCATCCCTCACGAGGCTCGGCTTTGTAAGCCGGTCGCTACAGAAGATTGTTTTCGGTCCCTCCAGAACTGACTCGTAGAGTAGTCCTGAAAACAGACTAAGCTCGCATCGAGAGGTTCGGCATAATGCTGCACATAGCGATGGCGTCCACTTACTAACTTGGTTTTGCTTGGACCTCACCCTCAGAGACTGGGGGCATACGGCCCGCATGCAGGTGTGGGGTTGGCTCTGTTGGCTGGCGGTCGTGGCGGATTTGTAATAAACAGATTGCACTCATCGAGAATTGGCCGGTCCGGGTCGATGAGTCTAAAAAGGGAGTGTTACGACAAGTACCGGCATCATCGCCTTGATTGTGGATGCGTCGAAGCTAGGCGTATCAGGCTGAATGGCGCTGCTTGAATTCGTCAATCTTTTCGTTGGCTTTCTCCTTGGCATTTTGAACCGACCGGTTGATCTTGTTCCGCCGCTCGTGCGCCTTGTCGGTGGCGGTATTCTTGCGTGACTGTTGCGCTTCGTTGGCAGCATTCTTAGCGTTTCCCCAAGTCTCCTTTGCCGCACCTTTGGCTTGATCCACCACTCCCTGATTGGCTAGTCTTTCGCTGCCGATGGTTTCTCCAATACTTTGCTTTACCTTCCCTACAGCCTGCTCAACCTTGCCCGAAACTTGATCCTTATTCACTAGCATTCTCCTTAGTCGCCGCGATTGCGGCCTTCGCTTTTGCGTGAAGTACGGAAACGACCTTATTCAGCAATGGGCACGACGCCGTTTTCTCCTGTGAACACCTGCTATGACAGCGGGGCCGTTTGGGTAAGCGCGGCCACTAGGATCAGCAACAACGTCACGAAAATCACGGAGCCGCTAACCAGAAGCAGGATTTCGCTCGCCACATCGGGGTTCATCAGATCTTCTGGGTGCATTTGCGTGTTCCTCTCTCAATCGGGCTCGGTACTGTGTCTAGAGCCGCTCCTCAGGAGGGCATGCCGTCCGAATTTGGCCGGGGCCACTGCCCCCTGTGGAACACCAATAGGGTCGCTCATTTTCCTCGGCAATACTGTGCAAAACGGCTCACTCCACGAGGCGATGGTGGTAAGCGCTGTCCTTGTCGTAATTGCGGCACCCATGAGCATGACAGTATTTGTGCCCAGAAAATGAATTGGCTGCGCCCAGCCGCTCACAATCGTTGCAGAATCCATGACCGACCTCTCCAATGAGGGTCTCACCTGTTTTTGCGAAAGTGAGCAATCGGGAACAGCTTTCTAATACGAAGCCTGCAAAATAGCTGTAGGTCCTTATGACCATCA
>Ga0302321_100000091_pt1 | contig 81997 bp, 77 predicted proteins | sample Fen_T0_1_FD_202505 | JGI IMG/M metagenome (GOLD analysis project Ga0302321, IMG submission 202505) | Peat permafrost microbial communities from Stordalen Mire near Abisko, Sweden - Fen_T0_1 | ecosystem: Environmental > Terrestrial > Soil > Wetlands > Permafrost | place: Sweden: Abisko...
CGACGTCAGTGGAGGCCTTGACAGCCAAGTGCACGCGCTGTTTGGCCCCCCAGGACGACAGGCACCACCAGCGGCAAGCTATGCGGTCAAGGAGATCGTCAAGGAGACTGTCACCACCAACCAGAACGGCGCGGTGCCAATCCAACAGACCGTGGAGCGCGAAAAGGTGACCGAGCATCCGTTGCAGCTCGACGGAACCGACATTGATGTCGAGTTCGACCTACAGCATCGCAAGAAAGGGCTGCTCTGGTTTCCAACCTACGGCGTCAGCTTCGATGCCCATTACAGCTTCAAGAATCCAAGCAAGGAAGCGCAGAAGGCGGTCCTCAAGTTCCCGCTTAGCCGTGGCTCTACCGAGCGCGAAGGCGAAGGTCGAACGAGTCAGGTGAGTCTTGACGACTTCCATCTCACCGATGCCGAAGGGCACCCCGTCGAGTATCGCATCGCGGGTGGAGTTGCCGAATGGGACTGCCAATTCGAGCCACAGGCGCAGAAACGATTCAACGTGAGCTACCGCACCCGCGGCACCTCGAATTGGCACTACCTTCTGACTGAAGGCAATGGCGAAGTGAAGAACTTCGAGCTTCGAATGAAAACCAGTTTCACAAACGTTGACTTTCCGGCGGGCACCATGAGCCCAACCGAGCATTCGGCGAGCAATGGACGCTGGCAAGGGCAGTGGAAATACGCCAGCCTAATCTCCGGCTCACCGGTGGGGATCGAGATGCCACAATTGCTCAACCCAGGTCCATTGGCGTCCAAAGTGACGTTTTTTGCCCCGCTGTCGCTACTGTTCTTCTTCTTCGTCGTGTCCATCTTGGCAGTCGTGCAGAAGCGCGAAATGCACCCCATGCATTACCTGCTACTTGGTTGCGCATTCTTTGCGTTCCATCTGCTTTTTGCTTACCTCGTCGATCAGGTGGCGCTGGTTCCGTGCTTCGTCATTGCGTCAGCCGTAAGCCTTTTCCTTGTCGTTTCCTATGCTCGGCTCTTCGTGGGATGGCGTTTCGCGTTGCGCGAGATGGGAATTGCGCAGCTTATCTACTTGGTGCTGTTCTCCCACACCTTCTTCTGGGAGGGCTTCACTGGGCTGGCGGTCACCATTGGTGCGATTGTTACGCTCTTCATCGTGATGCAGATTACTGGGCGTGTAAACTGGAGCGAAGTGTTTCGCAAGTCTGGCCCAACTTCTGTGGCTCTACCTGCGCTGGCACCTACACCAGCCGAGTAGGCGCTAAGCGTAGCTTTTGCTCCAATTCCGAGCTAAGACCGAAGGGCCCATGAGCCCTTCGGTCACTTTTCTAGGCGCCGCAAAGAATGTTACCGGTTCGCGTCACTTGGTGGACTTCGATGGAGTCCGGGTGCTCGTGGATTGCGGTCTTTATCAAGAGCGCCAGAACGCACAGCGCAATTGGGAGCCCTTCGCCGTACCGCCACCTAGCATCGACACGGTGATGCTCACGCACGCGCATATCGATCACACGGGTTGGTTTCCGCGTCTGGTTCGACAGGGGTTTCGCGGCCTAGCCCACTGTTCGCTGGCCACAGCCGAGATGGTGCCGGTCGTGCTTGCCGATGCCGCGCGACTACAGGCTGAAGATTTGGCTTGGAAAGAGAAGCGGCACGCTGCCGAAGGGCGCCAGTCGATTCATCCGCTCGAACCACTTTACGATGACGAAGACGTCGAGGCAGCGTGTCAATCCCTGCGTGGCATGCCTTTCGGTAAGCCGCTGCCCATTGCCAAAGGCGTCACCGCGACGCTCCACCCCTCGGGGCATATTCTCGGCGCCAGCATGGTGCATCTCGAGCATGCTGACTCAGGCAAATCGGTGCTGTTTTCTGGGGATTTAGGCCGCGATGGGCGGCCTTTGGTACCCGACCCTGCACCACCACCCAAGGCCGATCTGGTGGTCATCGAGTCCACCTATGGCGATCGGCTTCACGACGACCAGGTAGACGTTGCGACGCAGCTTGCTCGGGTTATCAACGCCACTGTGGAACGCGGTGGCACGTTGCTCATTCCTTGTTTCGCGATCGAGCGTGCTCAAGAGCTCCTCTATTACCTGCAGCGGCTGCGCAAGAGCACGCGGATCCCGAAGGTCCCCGTGTTCCTAGATAGCCCCATGGCCGTCAGCATGCTGAAGGTCTTTGGGCGCCATCCCGAGGCGCTTGACGCACAGTCGCGCGGACGCATCGCCCTCGGTGACTCGCCGTTCAGCCAGCCTGAGTTGCGCCTCTGTTCGACGCGCGACGAATCGAAGTACATCAACGAGCTCGATCGCCCCGCCATCATTATCGCCGGATCGGGCATGTGCAATGGCGGTCGTATCAAGCATCATCTCTCGCGTCACCTCGGCAACGAACTCAGCACGTTGTTGTTCGTCGGCTATCAAGCGTCAGGCACGCTCGGACGGCAGATCCTCGACGGAGCCCGCGAGGTGCGTCTGTTCGGCGGTTACCGACCCGTGTGTCTTCAGATCGAGCAGATCCACGGCTTCTCGGGCCACGCCGACAAGAACGAGTTACTCGCTTGGCTCGGAAAAATGCCGGGATTGCCCCAGCACGTGGCGGTCGTCCATGGTGGCTCGCAGGTAACCACCAGTTTTGCCCAATTGGTCTCGAATCGGTTTGGTTGTCGCGTCGCGGTACCGGAGTTTGGCGAACGGGTCGAGTTCTAACAGCTGCGGCCTAGCAGCCTTGATACACGTACGCCGCGTTACCGGGCGCCGACACGTTCAGATCTCGCAACACGATACTGAGCTCGGGGTACGTACTGCACCCCGATTGGAAATCCTGCGAACGGTACTCGATGATGAAGACCAGGTTGCCGTATGCTGCTTTGTAGGTGCCACACTCAGAGTAGCGATTGCACTCTTCGACCACGGCAAAGTCGGTCCCCATGGCGGCTTTGGAACCCAAGAGTTCGCTCGAGTTCTTCTGGGCAATGGCAAGACCATTGGCATGAGCGGTACTCGAAAGTAGCGCCATGAAGGCGATATTGTTAGCTTCCGTCAATAGACCAGTCGAGCGGCTGTAGCTATCGAGATTGTCGATCTCAACCGCATTAAACCCGTCGGTTTTGCATTTGGCGATCCAACCGCCAACGATGAGTGCAAGCTCGGTCCGCTTGGCTGCGGTACTCGTATCAAGGAGCATCTCGTCCCAACCGGCGTCCACGACGGGGTTGCCCGCCGTATCTCGCAGGATGAGCGTAGGATGTTGCGTCGTCCAGAATGATTCTTCGTCGGGTTGCGCTTGAAAGCCATTGACGTAGCAGATGTTGTAAATGCCAGCTGCGGGCGCACTGTTGCGATCGCGACTGACCACGGTGACGCCGCTTGGTGGGGTGTAGGCGCCACCAATTTGGTAGTCGAAGGATGCGTTCGCCGTTGGCAAAACGAAACCACTTTTGCCTGCGGTACCACTGGTTGTGCCTCCCGTTGCACTGCCACCGGTTGCTTTGCCGCCGGTAGAAGCGCCGCCAATTGTCACGGAGCCACCGGTCGCTTTGCCGCCGGTAGAAGCGCCGCCAATTGTCGCGGAGCCAGCGCTTGCTTTGCCGCCGGTAGAAGCGCCGCCAATTGTCGCGGAGCCACCGGTCGCTTTGCCGCCGGTAGAAGCGCCGCCAATTGTCGCGGAGCCACCGGTTGCTTTGCCGCCGGTAGAAGCGCCGCCAATTGTCACGGAGCCACCGGTCGCTTTGCCTCCAATGGCGTTTCCACCCGATGCTGAAGTCGCATTGTCGCCGCCAATGGCAGCGCCTCCTGTAGCGCGATCACTCGACGTTTTGCCACCAGTGGCAGTCAAGGTCGTGGTGCCACCCTGGGCGACCACATCTGCCGTGCCACTACTGGTGGTGCCCGAGCAGCCCGCCACCACGAGTAATGTTGCGCTCACCACGACCTGGCTAGTTGCTTTGCGTTGAGTCATTTCGTGCTCCTGCTTGGCGGACCAACGGCCTTGCCAGCCTGCCTCGTGAGTGGCAAGGGCAACACAATACATGGTCAAAAAAACGTATCGCTTCAGCTAGAACGACCAACCGGTGTTCACAAGCCCGCTAGTCCACGCCCCATTGACGGTGACGAGTGGCGCTACGCCGTCGTAGTTGCCTCGTACCGGCATGAAGCCATAGCCTTCCTCTAAGGTCGCGCTCACAAACCAACGACCAACGACGGGAACGCGCAATCGAACTGCAGCAAAGGGCCCGCCAGTTGGCCCTGAAAGCTTGCGTCCACTCGCGTCGGCGGTCGTTGCTTCGCCCGTAAGCGCGACTCGCCCAAACTGAACGCCAAGTATGGCGCTGAGCTCGACGGGGCCAAGCAGCGTACAGGCACCACCAAAGGCATTGAGGCCGATGAGCTGCCAGTTGACAGTGGCCTCGGGCAGCCTGCTCGTTCCCCATTGGCCACGCACATCGGTGCCGATGAGAAACGCGCGACCGATGACAAGCTCACCGCCCAGGTTCATCCCGGTGAGCCAGGTGGCGGGGTTGCCAATGCGACTCGCCGTGAAGCCGAGGTAGGGTCGGTATTCTAGCTTTCTTTTGTTTGTGGCGTCGAAGGAGACGACGCGCACGCGAGGCAAATTGGCACGTTTGGGTAGCGCCAAAGGCAGCGTGCTGCGCAGCCTCTGCTCGACCAATTCACTTGCTGATATGGCAACCAATCTGGGCCAAGCTGCTTGATCTGTCGATGACAGATCAAGCTCACGGCTTGACAATTCGTCCCGACCTTCGCGCAGAGCGAGCGTGGCAGCCTGGCCGTGGCATCGAACCTTCCACAGCATCGCCGATGACGCTGAAATGCCTAGTGAGCGCAATTCGATCGACAGTAGCTCGTTGGTGACGGTCGGGCTTAGCGATGGGCAATCGACGAGCTCAAGTCGAGGTTCGGTGGCGAACGAAGTATATGGTTGCCCCAGAAGCCCGAACATTATCAGGGCGGACAATGCCGTGGGGCCGCCGAAGGGGGTCGATGCGTTGCGCGATACCTGAAAGATGCGAATGAGCCTATTCGCTCTTGGTCGGCTTGCCTAGTTGGCGCAGTCTTTCGCGACTTCGGCCGCTTGGATAAAGTTTCAGGTACTCTTCTACGAGTCGCTGAGCGGCTGCATGCTGGCCGGCTTGTTCCAGCGCTTCCGCCTCGCGAGCCAACGCGTCTTGTACTAACGCCCCGGCGGGCGCAAGCCGCCGAACTAGGCCAAAAGCCTCCGCCGCCGCTGCAGGCCGAGCCAGTTGATTCATGCAGATTCGACCAATCGTGAACGCTGCCAGGGGTGCCCGCGAGTCGCGCGAATAATCGCGAGTAATGCGTTGCAGGTAGACAATGGCCTGCGACGGATGATTCGAAAGTCGTGCGGCGTCGGCGGCCATCATCAGATCCTCGGCAGAACCCTCGAAGGGTGTTGGCGTTCGATCAATCATCGCGTACGCCGCCTGGTAATTGCCCTGTCGCGACAACTCGATGAATTGCGCTCGGTTTTTGGTCGATGGTGGGCCCTTCACTGCCGATGGCCAAGGACTGGGCACGGTGCTCGCCGCTGCTGCGGCAAGTGCCGGCGGCTCTGGCGGAAACCAGCCCGACTCGCCGACGCCCAGCTCGGTGCGCCCTTCGGGCCAGGTAACTTCAACCCGACCGCGTTCGACGCGAACCTCGGCGCGGCCTCCAGTTTTTGCGACGACGAACTGGGTTCCGAGCACACGCACCGTGACACTCGCGACATGCACGACGAATTGACGCGCAGGGTTTGGTACTACGTCGAATCGGTAGCTTCCCGACTTTGCTCCCACGACCATCTCCGACACGCTCGAAGTCTGCAGCTCGAGAACCGCACCGGGGGTCAACGCGGTAGCAACCGAACCATCGCTGAAGCGGGTTTCGGTCGTGATCCCCGTGCGTGCGGTTGGAGCGGATCTGAGCGTTTGCGCGTGCCACAGCCCAAAACCAAACCATGACACGGAAACCGAAGTGACGACGGCTGCGAGCGCCAAGTGGAATTTGAGGCGACGCCGTTGACGTTCGACCCGGTGCTGGATCTGTTCCAAATTGCGCGCCACGCGCGCTGGCTCCCAGCGCGGCACCCATTGGGAGAAGCTTCCGGGCACGAAGTGAGTCATCGCGACACCTCGCGATCGAATCGAGCTTGTGCTGCTCGAATCCGACGCTGTACGGTCGATTTCGAGCAATCGCAGAGTTGGGCGATCTCGTCGAGTGACTCGCCTTCGATGTAGCGCAGGATCCAAACGACGCGCTCGTCGGCAGGCAAGCGCTCGAGAACTCGGTAGGCGCGCCGAACGTCGGCGAGTTGCTCCGGTGCCAGTGGCGGCGTGCTTTCGACATGATTCGCGACGTCATCGAGGTGAAGCATTTGGCGAAGACGCCGCCGTCGCAGCCGCCTCACCGATCTTCTAACACAGATCCGCGCAAGCCATCCGCGCACGGCACTCGGATCGCGCAATTGAGACAGTCCGTGGGCGGCCTCGATGAAGACCTCTTGTACCAGATCATCAAGTTCGGCATCGTTGCCGAGGAGCCTGAACCCGACGGTTGCAACGTAGCTCGAGTGATCGCGGTATATGCTTGTGAGATCAGGGTGGGCTGCGGTGCGCCCTGTCGCAGTGGAACTGTCCGCGGCATTACCGACAAGGCGCAGTTGCGGGCGACTCGGCGCTGTGACGCGGGTGGGCTCAGTCATCGCTTTCGGCATACAGCATGCTCGATCCCTAGGTGGCACGGAGGGCGTCGAATCGAGTCAGCGTATTTCCGATAGCGATAACCTGAATCTTTACGAGCGCTTAGGTCACTCTAGAGCGCGCAGGCAATCCGGTGTGCGCCAAGATCCAGAGGCTTGACCAGCAGGTTGATACCACTACCCGCGACGCCTTGGCATAGCGCTTTTGCCGTCGCTTCATCGCCAAACTCTACTGCCAAGACGGCTTTGGCTGCGGCAACGAAGGGCGCATAGCCACTGCAGCGTGAATTGGCCCAACAGCTCTGCGCATACGCCCAATCGAAGTATGGGGCCATGAGCGTTAGGCGATCGTCGGCGGTAGCGAGCCCAGCCAAGAGCCCCTTTCGATGGAGCTCTTGGCTCAACCACGCCAGGTAGTCGTTCTGCTCGGCAACCGTCACCGAGAAGCCTGAATCCTCACCGGAGGTCGTGACGTTCGCTATTACCACGCTGTTGCAGCCGCTCGCGGTGAGCCGAGCCACACGTGCAGTCATTGCCGTAGTCACCGCGCTGGCACGGATATCAAGCCAGCGCTCATCCGGATAGTCCGCAAGGGAATTGCCCAGCACCTCGGGGGGAAACGCGGCCGCATCGGCGCGCCAGGGCTCGTAGCTTCCGGCGCTCAGGTAACACGCCAAATGGCGATCGGAGCTCGCGAGTGCGGTCAGCTCCTCGACGCTGAGATTGTCCAAGTCAACGTAGTAGAGCGATGCCTCGACCGAGGGGTCGAAGTTGCCCGAGAGTTGCACTTGCCACGCGATGTTTGCAGCGAGGTAATTTGTCGCGCCGCCCGAATTCGCACCAGCTGCGCCGACCGCAGCCGCCCCCGCCTGATTCGCGTGATTGCGCACGATTAGCGGCCCCTCGAGCCCCGCGCAGCCCAGTGTCAGGAGCAACAGGGCACAGCCGAGGCCGAATTCGCACAGCCACCGTCGCCTGCTCACGGGAAGGTAGGGAAACGCCATCTACTCTTCCTTAGTTCCACCCAAGCTTGGTGCCAAATTTGCGTTGGCATGTTCGATCGCTTGCGCGAGAGTTGGACTCTGTCGCAGGCAGGGATAGCAATCGTCACTGTGGGTGGGGCCGCAACCGGTTGACCTGGCCAACTCAGCCAGTCGCGTTCGACTGCGCGCATCAGCCTCGGTGGCGGCGCGCCCGAGCGCGGTCAACAGTTTTTCGCAATTGCTGGATGATGTAAGTTCGATTGCAGCGCGCAAGCCAGGACTTGCCTGCATGCTCAAAATGACCAGCTTCTTGGCAAGCTTGTCCGACTGTTCTTTACGATCAGGCAAGACGCGTTCGCGCTGCCACATCTCCCAAATCAGATCGATACCGTGCTTGCCGAGAACGCTCTCGGCCAGGTTGAGCACGATGCGAAATGCTTTCGGTTCACGCGATAGAGTGAGCAGATCGGTGAGCAGGCCCGGATCCTTGCGGAAATCGGCACGCAGCGACAGAAGTGCTTGATAAGCTAGCGCAGCCTGCTCATAGCGCCCAAGCTTCGTGCTACCACGAGCGAGCAGCATCCAGTCGTGCTCGGTGCGCTGATAGACCTTCAACAGCTCGATTCGCTCAAGCTCGACAGCGAAATCCGAATCGGAAAGTGTTGGTAGCGCCGAGGAGCCGATGGGGCTCGAAATTGGAGTGCGCGTCTCGCTTGTAACGTTAGCCTCGGTCGACGCGTCAGGTCGCAACCACAGCCCTAGAGCGACAAGCGAAACCACGAGCGAGGCCAGCCAAGCACCCGTTGGGAGACTCAGCTTTCCGACGCGGCGGGGTTGTTTCAGCTGTGGCCAAGCGCGGGCCCAGAGCCGCCGGCCGAGCCCAGCGAAAAGGCGCCCAGCATGAACAGTACTTAGAGTACCAACAGTGCCTTGATGCTGCACCAACATCCGTTCGAGGCAGGCCGTAACCTCGCTGGCAGAACTGGGTCGATTTTCCGGATCCTTTTCCAACAATGTGTGAACCAGGGCGCGCACGGGCTCCGGCACCCAGTTGGGAAGTGCTGCCGGCACGCCGTTGAGCTGCTGCATGATAAACCCCAAAGCGTCAGCGGCTTCGAGTGGGAGCGTACCGGTAAGCATTTCGTAGATGATGATTCCGAGCGAATAGAGATCGCTGCGACCATCGACGTCTTTGCCCGCTGCCTGCTCGGGAGACATGTATTGCGGCGTACCAAATACGGCACCAAACTGCGTGAGTGGCTGATGCTTATCTTCAAGGGTGATTTTCGCGATCCCAAAGTCGAGTACCTTGACCAAGTCAGGGCGGCCAGGGCGTTGAACAAGCATCACGTTCTCGGGCTTCAAGTCACGGTGAACGATCCCGAGTGGGTGAGCCGCCGATAGCCCGCTAGCGATCTGGTGCGCAATCGACAAGGCGCGCGCTAGCGGAAGCTTCCCCTGAGCATCGAGCTCGTGTCGCAGATCCTGGCCCTCGACGAATTCGAGCACGAGGTAATAACGACCACTTGGCAAATGACCGAAGTCAGTGGCGACCACGACGTTCGGGTGATCGATGCGCGCTGCCGCCACGGCCTCACGCTCGAAGCGCGCCACCGCTTCAGGCGAACGGAGCAATGCGTCGTGCAGCGTCTTGAGCGCGACCTGTTTGCGGATGTGTATGTGCCGAGCGCGATACACACACCCCATGCCGCCGGTCCCGAGCAGTTCTTGCACCTCGTAGCGCTCGGCCACAACTTGACCCACGAGCGCGGTCGGATCGTCGTCCGTTGGCGCATCCGCGAAGGAAGTCGGTCCAAGTGCCGAAACAATTGGGGATTTGGGCTGCATGGGCAAAGTGAGAAGACGGCGACTGCGCACCTAACGTTACATGGCTTGTGACCTACGCGAACAAAGCATTCGACCAGAGGGCACTGAGGTCGAAATTTCTCGGCAATTCAGCCAAGATGGGTCGCAAGCCGGGGGTGCGTGGAGGGCGTAGTCGCCCCGGAACTTATGTGCCGCATGCGGGTTGACGTTTGGGCGACTGAGGTTCGGTTCTTGCGAATCCGAACCGTCCGGAGCGACGGAACATGGGAAAACTATTTGACGCCAAGCAGCGCATCGACGAGCTCATCGTCCAGCATGGCCTCGACCCAGTCCAGACCCGAGGATCGATCGGACTTAGAGCTGGCACGTTGCTCGGGCTGATCATGCAATCGACACCTGACGATGAGACAAAACTCAAGCGACTGACCGAGGCCGCCAAAGAGGTGCTCAAAGTAGACATAACGGGGAAACGCTGATGCCAACGTTATCGATCAAGCTGAAAGTCATCGTGGCCTTCATCGTTGCGACGACCGTGGCAACATCGGGCCTCTACTACGCGAGTCGCGCCAGCTACGAGCGCAACGTGAGCGCTCTGAGCCGGCAGTCCCTCGACACCGCCCGGCATACCTTCGGCCAATTGAGCTATGCGGAAGTGGCCAAGATGCAGTCACTCGTCATGGCCGTTGTTGCGAATCCGGAGCTGGTCTCACGGATGAGCCTCGCCCAGCGCGAAGAACTACTTGCCAAAGCCGAATCGCTATTTAGACAATTGAACAAAGAGCAAGGAATCACCAATTTCAACTTCATCGATACGGAAGAAAAGCGCATTCTGTGTGTCCAAGATCCAAGAAATCCGAAGTTGATTGGCACCAAGGCGGTGCGTTTCAACGTGCAGGAATCGGCCAAGACGAAGACGTGGTCGTCTGGTCTTAGCCTTGGTTTTCATGGGATTGCATTGCGAGTGACCCACCCCGTGTACGACAGTGGGCAACTCAAGGGCGGAAACCTCAAAGGGTACCTCGAGCTCGGAGTCGAGATCAACGAGTTCATTAGCAAGCTCAAGATACTAACGGGCGACGATTTTGGTCTCATAATCCAAAAGAAATTTCTCGAAGAAGAGAAGTGGGTTTCCGGTCGGAGCAAGTACAATCTTCGCAACAATTGGGCAGATCAGCCCGAGGTCGTCGTGGCTAGTAACACGACTTCACAGGAGAGCATTCTGCGCCTTGAGGGTGATATTGCCAGTGTGCCGGATGAAGGCCGGACGCTTGGCATCATCAAGGCCGACGGTCACCAATTCGTGCGCAGCGTTTTCCCGGTGCGTGACGCGGCCAAAGAGAAAATTGGCGCCATATTCGTTTTGACCGATGTAACCCGTGTGGCAAGCGAATTGCAGCAGTCGCTGACTCGAACGATCGCTGCCAGCGTCATATTGGTCGTCGTGTTGATGGCCCTGCTAATCTTTATCCTCAATCGGCTCGTCTTCAGCCGATTGAGCGAGATCTCTCGCGTTGCGACCCGGGTCGTTGGTGGGGATTTTGAGACTCCGATCCGCGTCGGGCTAAGAGACGAGATTGGTCACTTCGAGGAACTGCTCGAGCAATTCCGTGTCGTGGTGGTATCGCTCATTTCAGATATGATGCGCATGCAATGCGATGCGGAAGGCGTCAAGAAGTCAGAAGACTAATCGGCGCGTTGCTGGGCCTCAACGTGACGCGACGCAAACGATGTCGCCCGCGAGACGCTCGAGCGCAAACAGCGAACGAGATTGCCACGCTAACTTCGCATCGACGACGAAACACACCGAGCAAGGCGTCTTCGTGGTCGAGAGTTCAAGCAGGAACGACGCGAACTGCTTGAGGCAACTCGAATTGAGCAACACCAGGTGCCGAATGTCGACTTCGACGGTAAAGAGCTGTTTGGCTCGAATTTTGTTGCCGACGCGTTGCAGGCAATCGCGCAAGGGCGCTACGGCGACGACGTCGCCAGTTCCGGACAACTGCAACACCAAACAGTCATTTGTCAAGGTCGGAACGATCTCGAATTCATCGAGAGTGACCCGCGGAATGTCCATCAACATCTACCCTACCTCCCGTTGCGCCACGTCCATGAATGCCGATATCGTCAGCAAGCGTCCCTCGATTTTGTACTCGAGCACAAACTCCGCTTCGGCACGTAGGCGCACGAGCCCCAAGCCGGACACGTCAAGTTGTGGTGCAGATTCGCGAATCATGCGGTCATAGAGCGCAATCGGATCCTCCGCTTCAATGATTTGCACCAAGCGACGCTCAGCTTCGTGTAGCTGTTCGCTGCTGGCCTCGTTACTGGCGCGCACGCAGAGCCAGCGCTGGTGCCCTACTTTAGACAATTCGACCTCGAGTTTTACCTGCGGACCGGCGGAGTACTTGACGACGTTCTCTGCCAGTTCCTGCGCAGCCAGTTGAAAGCACGCGGCCGTGTCATCATTCAACTTGATGCTGAGACAGTGTTCGTAGACCAATCGCGATATAGTGCGAATAATGGCAATGCTCGATGACGACGAGAGCGAGATCGACAGAGCGGCCTGGGAGGTCATCGACTGAGTTCCTGGAACCTCGTAGAGTACTGCCGCGGCCAGCACACCGGTTAGGAAAAGATACCGCAACGACGAAGGCTAAGGTTGGACCTACACACGCGCAGAATTGGCGACAGAAGTGGACCGACCAACCGCGAGCGGTTCCCGTGATTGACGATCGCGATCCGCATGATCCAGTGAGTGGATTGCGAGCTCTTCCGGAGACGCATCCCGTTGGATGCTGCACGCCAAGCGCCGCAGTGTTTCTGGTGCCTCGCCCGGACCGAGCTTCACTTCTGGTCGGGAGATCTCAAATCAGCAAGTCAGTTGTTTGCCGTTTTGCCCAGCGGCCGGGCTTGCTAGCGTCGTGACCGATGCTGGGGGAATCACTCCGCGCCGAGATGGGACTAACGGAGCGATCTAAACTCGCCCTGCGCGACTCGCATGCTTCTCTCTTCGCAGTGGCTTGCCCCCGTGGCTTCGTACGGCGTATATTCCGGGGAAGCTGACTGGTGTCCTACGACCAGCGGCATCACGCGAGTGGCGAATTGAGTTCAAATGAAGGCGAACAGTCCAAAGTGGCGTATGCCAAGTTTTGCAACAAATCATGCTGCATTCACCATCGTGCCATTGGCGGCGCTCGTATGTTCATGTTGCTGCCATGCCGCACCGGCTTGCCCTTCTCCAAGCGGTCAGAAGTGTGCGCTAGGCGAACCTGGCCAGTCGAAGCTGCCACGGCTGTTCCGGAGTGTCACTCTGCCACCCGCAGGCGCTCGCTATGCCAATGCACCCATTTGTTCAAAGCCACATTCGGTGTCCGACGAGTGCGAATTGATCGATGACGTGCAATCGATTGTTGGCACTGGGTTCAGCTGTCAGAACGGCGAGGACGTCGCGGTAGGCAAGTGTGAAGGTTGGTCGGAGGCCCAGCCTCTGCAGGCCTCCACTCAAGAGTCTCCGCCGTGTGGCGCCTCTGCTTGCCCGAACGTGTCGCTAGTGGTCAGAGATGCGAACGGTGCTGCACTGAAACTCACGTTCTACGATGACATCTCCTGCCATCGGCCGCCGCGTGAAGCTAACTGCCAACGCTCCGGACGCGCCTGCTACTATCGCGTATACCGAGTCGATCACATTTGAGGAGACGCAATGGACTTGGATGACGTGCTCAAGCGCTTGAACGATGCTGGTCTGGCGTTCCAATGGCGCAGGGAACCCAACGTGGGGGGTCGGGCCGCGATCTTGCGCCCAAAGAACGGTAAGTCGATCAACTTGGGAGGGCTCGAGGTTGGTGTCGTGATCCCCGATGTGCATCTGGGGGTGGGGAACGATATTTTCCGGACGGTTGACTTGGGTGCAACCAATGCCAAGCGTCTCAAATTGTTCCTCGATGTCTTGGCGGGGCTGCGCGACGAGGTAAGCGCGGACAAGTTTCGAGTGCTGCAACTTGGCGACTGGTATGACTTCTTCCGGGCGCCAGGTGAAACAATCGAGGACCAGGTCGACTCAATTGAAGCGCAATACCAGGATATCTGCGCTGCGGCACGCAAACTCCCCGTGTTGCACTGCATTGGCAACCACGATGGTGCGCTCTTTGCGGAACCGGATGCCACAAGATCGCAGTTTGGGATCACTCAGTTTCTTGGTTCGCCGCGGATTGTGGCCTATCACGGGGTCAACTATCGCACTCTTCAATCAATTCGCAGCGAGAACTTGGGCGAAGTGATCGGGCTCAATCTGGTCAATCTCCTCGCCATGCTTCCGATTTTAGGAAATATCGTCGACTTTATCCAAATGGTGATTGACGATAGTTTCGAAGATCCATCTCTATTAGGCAATCATAGCGGCGACAAACCTTGGCAAAAGGCGCGGGGCGCTGCGCCCGATGCATGGGATGCACCGTGGGTGTCGCGTAGTGATACAAACGAACTGATTCAAGCCGCGCGCGGAATCGAGTACGTGACAGACACTGCCATCGAGATTGCCTTTGTCGGACACTCGCATCGACCAGGGATCTCTTCTGGATGGATCACAGATGAGCACGAAGCCGTCTTGGTCGACGTGGGTTCATGGACCTACGGCCGTGCAGAAATCGCAATCGTCACACCAGATGGCGTTGGACTTGCCGAAATTCCGGTCGGATAGATCAGCACTGGCGCGGGCAGAGCAGCCCAATGCGTTGCCTTACCGAGAATGACCGGATTGCATAGAGAGTCCTATGGGTCAGTCTCTGGTGAAATTGGCGCAACCGTTGGGGTGAACTGCATCGCTGCGGCTCTCTCGGTTGCCTTTGGCTCCCCATTCGTAGCCGCGTACCAACCGCGGGAAACAAAGAATGGCACTGATCAAAGCGCAGTCTGCCGAAATCCTAGAGTTCACCAGGTAGCGCCGAGAACTGGTTGCACAAAACCTAAGCCTGAGTTAGGTTTTGTGCATGACGGCCGTTCGTTCTGTTCCTGATTGGGATCGACTGTATGAACTGGCTGCGTCGCAGGACGGCATCTTCACGACCGTGCAGGCCAAGACCGCAGGTTATTCGCCGGAGCTACTGATTCACCATCTAGGCAACGGAAAATTCCTTCGAGTCCAACGCGGCATCTATCGAATATGCCACTTCCCTGCGGGCGAGCACGAGGACCTTGTAGCCATCTGGCTCTGGACCGAGCAGCAAGGCCTCTTCTCACACCAAACCGCACTGTTCTTGCACGGCCTCTCAGACGCGTTGCCGAGCCGTGCGCACTTAACCCTTCCGGCGAACTGGCGAAGGCGGCGGCTGCGGATCCCAGCGGGCTTAGAGCTTCACTACGCCGACGTCAACGAAGCCCAGCGCAGCTGGGTCGGGTCAATTCCGGTGACGGCACCGTTGCGAACGCTGGCGGACTGTGCGTCCACCCACTTATCGCGTGACCTTCTCGAACAAGCCGGCGAACAAGCAAGCACCCGGGGAATTGTCACACGCGCCGAACTCGAATCAATTGGGCTTGGTGCAGATTGTGACGAACGCCAGTGACTGAACCTGTCTACGCCACTCCGGCGGCGTTCAAGCAAGCGCTCGAACAAAGATTGCGAACGGCGTCGTCTCTCGAACGTGTAAACCTTGCGCGTCGTCGCCAGTTGCTCGTGTTCGACCGGTTCCTTGCGCGGGTGTTCGCGCAGCTAGGCGAGCGCGTCTGGCTCAAAGGCGGCCTCGTCCTCGAACTCAGGCTAGAACGAGCGCGAACGACCAAGGACGTCGATCTCCGATGCATCGGGGAGCCCGAACGAATTGTCGAAGAACTGCGTGCCGCGGCTCGACTCCAACTCGGCGATTTCATGACGTTTGAGCTTGCGCCGCACTCGCAGTATCCGGTCATTCACAACGACGGCATGAAGTACGACGGGCTCCGACTTCGGGCGGAGTGTCGGTTGGCTGGCAAACTATATGGACAACCATTTGGTGTCGACGTCGCTTTCGGTGATCCGTTGACCGAGCAGGGTGACGTCATTGTGGCACACGATTTGTTGGCCTTTGCTTGCGTACCGCCACCCAGCTTCGTCGTCTATCCGATTGAGACGCAGATTGCCGAGAAGCTGCACGCGTACACGATGCCCCGTGCGAGGCCGAATACGCGTGTAAAGGACTTGCCGGATATCGCACTATTGGCAACCGCGCGGGAACTCGACGCCGCGCGCGTGCGAGCTGCGCTTCAGCGGACGTTTGAGTATCGCGCAACCCATCCGGTGCCAATCTCCGTTCCAAATGCTCCGGCAGAGTGGTCGACTGTATACGCCATGCTTGCCCGAGAGGATCGGCTGCCGTGGGCTAGCCTCGATGAAGTCCTGGGTGCAGTGCGCGCGTTTCTCGATCCCGTTCTCGCAAACGGCGCGAGCGTTACTTGGTCGCCGCAGTCGTGGAGCTGGTCGAGAGATGCCTTGAGTCCTTAGGAATGCTCAAGATGACTCGTCGTGAGCAGTTGTGGGCACTGGTTTGATCCGAGCTACGAGCGAAACAACCGAGGCAGCATGGCGGGCCGCATGATGACGTACGGCGCCCCGGACTCAGTCGGAGCCGGTAGGATGAACGCGCCCTCGTCCAATCGCTTCATGGCAACCTCGTCGCCACCTGGAGCGCGAAAGTACATGATGAGGGTGTCCCTCCGACGATTCACGAAAATGAAGCACGTGTCTTCGTCCGGCTCGACGCGAAGAACCTCGCGACAGCGGGCTGCGAGCTTGTCGGACCCAAGCCGCATACTGATAGGTTCGAGTGCAACGACGACTCGGGTGATCCAGTTGGGGAGCAACGATTGGAGCATGGTCCCCACATAGCGCTGGCGCGTAGTGAAGGTCTGAGAAGAGCTGTCAGACTTGCGGAGTGACAGGGGCAGGGGTTGCAACGGACAAGACTAGATACATGTGCCGGCTCAGCCAATGCGCATGCTAACCAGTTGAAATTAGGTCCCAGCTAATAACGTCCTCTTGACTAGTAAGTGCGCTAGTCAAGGATACGTTCCTAACGGCGCGCACCAATCACGTTAAAAAGGGTTCGCGCCTTCGGCTATCGTGACTATCTCGAGCGACTGCGAGTGGGCACCGAGCTCGAAATCGTGCGGCGGTGATGGTGGGTTGAAGAGCGAAGTCGAGTGTCAACGGCCATGCCACCCGCTTTCATTGAGTCCGCCACTTTCTCACCTCACGCAACTCATTCCTCGTCAACGGTCCGCGCATCATCGACCAGGTATCCCGCGGCCGGAGCAGGATCGGCCCGGTTTCTCCGGCATGCGCGTTCCTGACCACGAACCAGCGCGGCGCCAAGCGCGAAACGATGTGTGACAGCTCCGATACATCCTCGCCATGAGTGGCCGCGCCCGTTAGGCCTTCGATCACTCTGGCCCGATCAGCGTCGGTTTGCAGCCGACCGATGCACCAGAGACCGGCATTGGACAGCGCGCGATAGTCGAGGTCCATTGGGTTTTGCGTCGCAATCACGACGCCGACGCCAAAGGCGCGCGCCTGTTTCATCAGTGACACGATGGGGCGTTTGGTCGGTGGATTGCTCGGGTGCGGCGGCAGGTAGCCATAGACCTCGTCGAACACGACCAGCGCTTTCAGATCGCTCGAACCGGGTAACCCGCGCACCCATGACAGGATTTCCTCGAGCACGACGCCGAGCACCAGCGTTCGCTCTTCGTCATCGAGGTGCGCCACGCTCACGATGACGCCCGGCGTGCGCCCATCACGGGGCGTGACCCATTCGGCGACGTCCAAGCTGGCACCCAAGCGCCAGGTCGCGAAGGTGGGTGAGGCGAGCAGCGAGTTCAACGCCGCAGCGAGACCGTTGCGCTCGCTCTTGCGCAAGAAGGAATTGATCGGCAGGGCCCCCACCTGGCTGATCGGCGGCGAGACCAGGTCCTGCATCAACGCACTGATTTCCGCATTCTCGCCCAACATCAAACGCCGCTCGGCCAGCACACTCAACAGCACGTGCTCGCGGCTCTTGGCCGGATCTGGGTCGCGCCCGAGCAACCGCAACACCAGCGACACCGCTGCGCTCAGCGCGTAGCGCGCAGACTCTGGATCGTTGTCCCAGCGCGCCGAGCGCCGTTCGAGCGCCGAAAGCACGTGCAACGACTCGCCAGAGGTTGCGCCTGGAGTAATCACGCGCAGCGCGGTTGAAGCCGCGAATTGTTCGCATTCGGGGGAACCGCTCACGTCGCGCTCCCCGACCAAGGAGCTCAAAGCCTCAGGCACGCCGCTCGGAAAGGTAAGGAGAAGATTCGGCAGGTCGCCTTTGACGTCGATGACAATTGAAGGGATCCCGGCACTGAGTGCTTCCTCGACTAGGACGGTGACGAGCCCGGTTTTGCCGCTGCCAGTCATGCCCACCGCCACCCCGTGCGTTACCAGGTGGCGTGCTGGAAGCAGGAGCCTTTTACCACTCGAACTGCCATTGAGTAGCTGCCAGGCTCCGAGATTCAGTGCCGGTCCCTTTTCCATCGGACGATCCTTTCCCCAACATCGTGCTCGGTCACTTCATGAAAGGCCCGTTCTTCGCGTCGTCCGTTCCGGTTTTGGCTGCGTCACCAGCCGTGACCGTTGCCGCGCTCGCCTGCACACCGCTCGGCGCGGGCGCCGGCACCTGTTCCACCTTGGGTGCCTTCTTCGTCGCCGTTCGGCCTGCGTACAGAGCTGGTGCAATATCGTTAGCATCGTCTTGCTCGAAACGCAGGTATCCAAGTGCACGCTGTGCGTCTTCGTAACCTTCAGCCAGCAGCGTGAACGCGCGGTTGCGCGTATCGGTCGCTTGATCGAGCGCCTCGGTGCTCTGCTCGCGCTGCCCCGCGATGCGCAATAGCCGCGCCGCCAGTTTCAAGGCGTGCTCGACTTCCGCCTGGCTCGTCGCACACTTGCCCTCGATCTTTGCCCAATTCGTCTTCAGCGCTTGGGCGACGATTTGAAGGTCGCTCGCGACGTTCTTGTACCCCACGAGCCCCTCGTAGTCCTTAAGCACCGCAGAATCGATGAACTTGCGACGGATCGCCACATTGACGTCCGCATGCATGACGTCGCGCAGCTCGATGCCCTCTTCGAAGACCGCCTTTTGCTCATCGGTCGGCTTGAGCGCTGTCGAGTGCAGCGTGTCGGCATGGCTCAAGCCCAACGCGTAATCCTCAAGCTTGTCGAACCGAGCAACATCGAAGGTTGGCAGTTCCTTGATGATTCGCTCGCGATAGGTCAAAAGGCGTGCCACGGCGGCAAGCACAGTCGCCACGGCAGATCTGACATCGACGTTGACCCGTCTAACGCGTTGCGCCGGCAATGCGACAACTTCAGGTTCGATACGCCCGTACGCGTCCTCGAACAGTTTCTCGTTACTGATACTGGCTTCTTGATTCGAGATAGTCATGGGATACCCTCCATTGTTTGAACACGATGTTGTGTTCATTTTGATACTTGGAACACGGCGCTCGTCAGAAGTTCCCAACACAGTGACAATTTCTTCTTCGTGGCGCGCGCACAACAACTTCGTTGTGCATGGAATACAAACGAGCGCGCGTGCGCTCGAATGAGACGCGTTCGACAATCTCGCGATTACTTCACGAAGGGACCATCGACCGTGAGCGCTGGATTTGTTGCAGCGAAAGTCGCAGCTTGAGCTCGAGCCGGGCTCGCTTGTACGCTGCTGGCTTCTGGAGCGTTGACCTTCTTTTTGCTGCTCGATAGGCCTGTATAGAGTCGCGGTGCAATGTCGTCAGCATCCCCTTCGTGTCGCCGTAAGTACTGGATCGCGCTGCGCACTTCGGTGTAAGCATTGACGAACAGCGTAAAGCAGCGGTTGCGCCGGTCGGCGGCTTGTGCGACGAGCTCTGGGACCTTTCCGCGGTGCTTGGCGCTGCGCAGCAGCTGCACAGCGACCTTCGTGGCATGCTCGAGCTCCGCCAGGGAAGTTGCGCATTTCCCCTCGATTGTCGGCCAGTTCTGCTTGAGCACCTGGCAGAGGATCTGAAGCTCAGCGGCCACCTTCTCGTAGCCCATCGCCCCCCTACATCCTTTAACCAACGCTGCGTTGAGCAACCCGCGGCCAACCAGAACCTTCATGTCGCCATGAAGCGTGTCGCGCAGCTTGAAACCTTGCTCGTACGCACCGCGCGGTACAACCGGCGGCTTGCCGGCGGTGAGATAGAGTGCGTTGGCATGGCTTAGTGCCATGGCGTATTGCTCGAGCCCGTCGAACCAACCAATCTCGAAGGAGCGAAACTCTCGAATGATTTCTTCACGGTAATGAGCGAGCCGGTGGATCGTCGCCAGCACTATTGTTATGGCTGACGGGACATCCAAATTCACCTGCTTTACCCGCTGCGCGGGCATTGCCCAAAGCTCAGGCTCTACGCGTTGGTAGGAGGTTTCGAACAGCAGTTCAGCGTCGACACTGTTTGCAACGCCACTCGTTATGACACTTACTCCAACACCGGAATTCAAGATCGAATTCACCATGGTGAAAGGTCAACGGTGTGCGTGTGGCTCGCTTACACCCAATGCACCCTTTTTTGTTTTGCTCAGCGCAGGGAAGAACCTGGTGCGACCGAACGTGCACCGCCAAGGTGCCTCGAGAAGGCGATCGCTTGCCACGTCGGGAACCCGATTTGACGCGATCTCGACGGGGAAACCGTCGAAACGTCGTACCCCGGATTACCCTCAATTGACGGGGGAGCCGTCGAAACGCGGTAACCCGGGGTACCCTCAATTGATGGGAGAACCGTCGAGGCACGGTAACCAGGGGTACCCTCAATTGACGGGTGGACCGTCGAGGCACGGTAACCCAGGGACTCGAATTGCAAGGGGGAGCCGTCAAAGCACGGTCCTGGAGCGTGTCAATGGATAAGACGGAAGGTCTGTTTTGGAGACGAACTTCCAAGAACGCTGGTTGCCGAGCACGACATAACCCGCACAAATGCGAGATCGTCTCCGTGGCTACTCCGGAAACTCTTGGTACGACCCAGGTCTTTCCCGGGAAAAACCGCTTACTGCGACTTTTCGCAGCCAGGTAGGCGCTACCCCTGAAGTCCCATGCTCCTCTCGGGTGCCCGGGTCTTAGAATTCGCGGCCATCCGTCTCGACAACCTCTTCACCGATGAATCACGAAAGCTGTCGATGCGCCATCGGCGGTGCCGAAGATCGGTAGATATCGCACCGTTGCTACTGGAACCCCTAGTCGAGGTCCTCGAGATACCTTTTCGTTTCGAGCTGAAATGCCAACCGCACGAAAAGCAGGTTGCATCGAGTACGCTGTTCCTTCGCTGCTGTCCAAAAAGCATACTACTGGGCCAGTGGGGCTTCGCAAGTGGCTTGTTTTATGCGGCATTGTGCATGAGTGGACATAACGTAACCTTGCGCAAACTAGAACACGAACCCAGTTACCGTCACAGGCACGGAGCTATTTGTCGTGGAGCCGTTGCCGAGCTGGCCGGTACCGATCGGGACATAATTAGGGGTGTAGACGTTGCTACCCCAGCACTGAACCGTGCCGCCGCTCAGCACCGCGCAGGTGTGTTCGTCGCCGGCGGCAACAGCGATCGCGTTGGTGATGTTAGGGAGCGTAACAGGAACGGAACGGTTGGTCGTGGTGCCATCGCCGAGCTGGCCGTTGCCGTTGCTACCCCAGCACTGAACCGTGCCGTCGCTCAGAATCGCGCAGCTGAACATCAGGCCGGCAGCAACAGCGACCGCGTTCGTGATACCGGAAACCGGGACCGGCGTCGGGCTACCATAGGACGGACCAGCAAAGTTCGTCGTACCACTGCCGAGCTGGCCCTGTTGGCCATATCCCCAGCACTGAACCGCGCCGCCCTTCAGCACCGCGCAGGTGTGTTGGCCACCAGCGGCAACAACGATCGCGTCGGTGATGTTAGGGACCGTAACAGGAACGGAACGGTTGGTCGTGGTGCCATCGCCGAGCTGGCCGTTGCCGTTGCTACCCCAGCACTGAACCGTGCCGTCGCTCAGAATCGCGCAGGTGTGCTCGTGGCCCGCGGCAACATCGATGGCGTTCGTGATGCCGGAAACCGTGACAGGAACGGAACGGTCGGTCGCGCTGCCGTCGCCGAGCTGACCGTCTTCGTTGCGTCCCCAGCACTGAATCGTGCCGCCACCTAGCACCGCGCAGCTATAGCCAAAGCTAGCGGCAACGGTGACGGCATGTGTGATGCCCAAAGCTGTCACTGGCTTTGCGCTGCATGAAACATCTAAGGTGTATGGCGAGTTCATACACGTCCCCGTGGTGCCGTTGCCGAGCCCGCCCCAGGTGTTCTGGCCCCAGCACTGAACCGTACCACCGCTCAACAAAGCACAGCTGTGGCCGTAGCCAGCAGCAACCGTGATGCCATGCATGATACCAAGGACCGTGACGGGCACTAAACTGTTGGTCGTTGTGACGTTGCCGAGCTGGCCGCCTTCGTTGCCCCCCCAGCAGCGAATTGTGCCATCATTTTTTACTGCGCAGGTATGGTGGTCACCGGCGCTGATTGTTTTCGCAACAAATTTCGTGTTCGTGGGGCCGCCAGAACGTGCGGAGGGTACAGGCTGTGCGGCAGGAGATGGTGCGGATGGCGGCAGCGGCTGTCCGCAGCAGGCCCATGGTGCGAGTGGGGCAGCAATGAGGGCGGCAAGAGCGGTATGACGCATGGATGAGCCTCTCCTGATACTAGGGAAAATCGCGCCAATCCAAACCGATCCAATGATTGAGTGGTTCATGCTGAAAGCAACTTCCCGAGCGCGAACGTAGACGGTCTGCACTTCGATTAGCTTCCAGGTGCAGGCCTTGCCCGGGAAGCTGTCCGAAAAGTATACTACTCGGCCAGCTTAGTTGCGCGTGATTTCACGTTTTAGGCAACTTGCCGGCATATCTCATTCGCTACAACTGCACGCGCTGCACTTCCGCGCAGGCCACGGAGCGGTTTTTGCGGTTGCAGAGTTAGGTCGTGCGTGGATCGGAGTGCCAGAGATTTTGCCGCTCCGCGCGCGTGCCGGCTGGAATAGTGGTGCTTAGTCCGGATCGACCGCAAAGTGGACGAGAGCGCGCTTCTTGAACTCGAAGAGCTTGTGGCGGTGATCCCGCGCCCTGTACTGCTTGACGGCGTTGCCAACGTCTTGTCCCGTCAGATGGTTCTTCAGTTCGGCGGTGGCGACGGGAATTCCATCGACGGACAGCATCAGATCAACGGACTGCGCCTCGTCCGGTTGGTTCTCCGGGGCAAAGTAGACCTGGCGCGTCACCACCAACCGGTTCTGTGCGTACTGCGCCAGCACATCGTAGTTCATGCCGTGCGACGGCTTGAAGTAGGCGCAATGAAGCTTCTTGCCGTAGAGGGAGTTTGGCGCGCAGAATGGCAACTTGCTGATTCGACGAATCCAGGAGCTACAGGCTGCACGTTGCCTAGCCGACATGCGGAACATGCCCGGCCGATGCCACGAACTTACAGGCAATCTGGATGGGCTACTGTCAATCGATCTCAAACACCCAATGAGGTTGCTCTTCAGGCCAGAGGAGCCACCGCCCCATAAGGGTGATGGCGGCCTGGATTGGACCCAAGTGCAGGGAGTGATTATCTGCAGAATGGAGGACACCCATGATTGAAAGCATGCATCAGACGGGCGTCTACGAACCGGACTTGGTGTTTCCTCCCGGAGATACGTTGAAGGAAGCGCTCGAAGAACGAGGGATGACACAAGCGGAGCTCGCTGAACGGATGGGCCGACCGAAGAAGACCCTTAGCGAGATTGTGAACGGCAAGGCCCAGCTGACTCCTGAGACTGCGCTTGAGCTGGAAGCGGTGCTTGGGATCCCGGCCGCAGTCTGGACGAATCTTCAGTCTGCGTACGATCGTTTTCGAGCACGAGAGGCACACACCGAGCAGCTTCGCTCTGTGTTCCGATTCTTCGCCGTCTCTTCGTTGAAAGCTTGGCGTGAGAAGTACGAACAGCCCGTCGCTGCATTTCGTGCATCAGACAATGGGAAAATCGGAGCACGGGCGGCTTGGTATCGCAAGGCAGAATTGGAGCTAGATAGGATCGCTACCGGGTATCCTGAGTACAGGCCCGATGCTTTCAAGGAGGCCTTGCAGAAAATTCGGTCCTTCACACGTGAGCGCACTGACTTAGGATTCCGGCGAGCTGTTGCCTTGTGCAAGGACGCAGACGTTGCGCTTCTAGTGGTACGCGAGCTACCAGGAGCTGGAGTGAGCGGGGCTACGCTCTGGAAGAACAAGACGCCAGGCATTGCGCTTACCCTGAGGTACAAGTCCGACGACCAGTTTTGGTTCAGCTTCTTTCACGAGTCGGGTCACGTGTTGCTTCATCGAGGCAAGATGTTTCTTGAAGTCGCATCGAAGACGAGGAGCGTTGCTGAGCGCGAGGCAGACAAGTTCGCTGCCGATCAGTTCATACCTGCGCGCAATCTTGCTCGACTCAAGGCATTGTCGCGCTTCAGCGAAGCTGCTGTGGAGGGAATAGCGAAAAGGACCGCCTTTCAGCGACCCTTTGGGTTGGTATCAGGATTTGAGTGGCTCCCCATCCGTAGCCGCAGACGAACCTTCGGGACAAAGAGAGGCGACGCTCTTAAAAACTCTTAAGCGGGAGACAGCTGGATTTGGCTGGATTCTTGACTCTCGTGCATTGTCAACCCTGGCTCAGGTGAACCGGCTAGCGTCTCCTTTCGGCGCGAGCTGCGCGTAAAGCTCATGGAGCTTGGCTCGCAGCACCTCTTTTGGCGGCAGAATCGTCTGGTACTCGGCAACCAGCGTTGGGGACGTCGTACGTGCGAGCGCGTACTCAACGACCTCGTCATCTTTGGTCGCACAGAGCAGCACGCCAATGGTTGGCCTCTCGTGGGGCTTCTTGACATCACGATCGATAGCCTCGACATAGAAGCTCAGTTGCCCGAGATCGGCGGGCTTGAACTTGTCGACCTTCAATTCGAAGGCCACGAGGCATTGCAGGCCGCGGTGGAAGAAGACGAGGTCGATCGCGAAGTCCTGGTTGCCAACCTGCACCGGATACTGCGAGCCGACGAAGCAGAAATCGCGACCGAGCTCCGCAAGAAAACGGCCGAGATGACGAAGCAAGGCGCCATGAAGGTCGGCTTCGGAGTGCCTGTCGGGGAGGGCTAGAAACTCGAGGTTGTAAGCGTTCTTCAGCTCGCCGAGCGCATCTGGATGAAATTGTCTCAGCGCTGGTGAGACTTTCTTTGCACCCTGTGCTTCGCGAAGTACAGCGCCAGACTGGATCTGGCGTTCCAGCTCGCGGGATGACCAGCGCTGCTTGATCGCCGCCAGGATATAGAACTCGCGCGCAGCGGCCGGTTTGGCCTGACCGAGAATGATGAGGTGGTGGGTCCATGGCAATTGTCTCAGCAGTGCTGAGACTTTTCGATTTGACCGATAGGCCTCATAGAACTGGCGCATCCGAAAGAGGTTCGGCCGCGTGAAACCTCTAAGACCCGGGAAGCGCCGGGCGAGCGACACGGCGAGCTCTTCGACCACACCATCTCCCCATTCGGCATTCGCGATCTTCCGGCTAATGTATTCACCGAGCTGCAAATACAGCGAGACCAACTCTGCGTTGACAGCCTGGTACGCGCGACTGCGAGCTGACTCGATAAGCGCGACGACTTCGGCAAATCGCGCGTCATTCTTCGCCACGACGATCTGCTTCGAACGCGTGGCAAGGAGCGTCGTCGACTTCCGAGCGGCGGCTTTCGAGCGCACTTGGTCAGTCTTGTTGGTGGGCCTCTGCGTCATAGCGGATGGCGATGCGCAATAGTCTGGTAGTGCGCCTGATTTCGCAAGCGAATCCTGGCGGTCGAGCGCATGCCCAGATTCGGCCGAAAATAACGTTTCTCCCCTTCGGGCAGAGTGCAAGAGGTCAAGCCAAGCTGCCAGGACGACTGCCGTGGGGCCGGCAATCCTACCTGATCCGGTCGGAGTCAGATGAATCAGTCTGCGTCATCGATCTCGCCCTCGAACCCCACGACGGCATCAGGCCACTCCTCGGTGAGTCGTTCGAAGTCATCCGGCAATTCACCTTCCCGATAGCCCATCGAGCGATACCCACGCAGGCGTTTCACGAACATGCTGGCAAGCTGCGGCACTGCCCTGTCGACGTAATCGAACACGCGCACCTCCCGTTTTCCCGGGCTGTTGCGATGCAGACGACCGACGTACTGAGCCAGCGATCCCTTCCACACAATTGGCATCGCGAGAAAGAGGGTATCGAGCGGCGCATCGTCGAACCCCTCACCGACATAGGGTCCGGTTGCGACCAACACGGTCGAACCGTTGGCGCGTTCACGCGCGAGCAACGCTCGCGTCTGCTTCTCGGTGCGCTTACCCATGCCTCCCTTCAGTACTGCTACGGTCCTGGCGTACCGACCCAGCCTCCCCGCAAACCAGTCCACGTGTTCTCGACGTTGGGTCAGAACGATTGGGTTTCGCCCCTCGGCTAGGGTCGCGATGACGTCCTCCAAGATCGCTGTATTGCGCTGCTCATCCGCCATTAGTTTGGATGCGATTTCGACTATCGATGCGTCAGCCTCACCGGGTTGCATGTGAAACGCCGTCTCACGAACAATCAACCTATGCTCAAACGGCTGTGACGCGGCGATCGTGTGAGGTTTGACCTCGAACCGGATGGGTCCGAGCTGCATGCACATGATCGCTTGGTGTCCGTCCCGGCGCTGCGGGGTTGCCGTTAGGCCAACCACATAACGCGCGTGCGCTTCGCCGAGTACGCGCTCGTACGTCACCGATGATGCATGGTGACACTCGTCGACGACCAATTGTCCGTACATTGCCACTCGTTCGTCAACGTGCTCAGTCTTTGTGAGGGCCTGCACCATGGCCACATCGAGCAGTCCGGTGTGCTTTTCCTTGCCTCCTCCCCCCGATGCGCCCAATCAGTCCTGGGTCGATCGCAAGAAACCGCGCCAACTGCGACTGCCATTGCTCGAGTAGGTGCTTGCGGTTGACCAACACGAGGGTGCTACGTTGCCGCTTGGCAATGAATGCGGCGGCGATCACGGTCTTACCCACGCCGGGCGGCGCTACCAAGACACCCATTTCGTGAGCCTCGAGAGCTTCGAGTGCCTGGACTTGCAGCTCTGCGAGTTCTCCGTGAAACGACGCGTCGAGCGGTTGGCCGTCGACACGAAGATCTTCGGTGCGAAGGTCAATTCCGTGGCGCTCGGCCAACGCTTGGAGGTCGCCCAAGCAGTTCCGCGGCAAGGCGATGTGTTGCTCCAGATTCTCGGCGCAGCAAATGACCCGCGGCGTATCCCACGTTGACATCCGCATGGCTTGTTTCTTGTAGAATTCGGGATTCTGGAACGCCGCGAACCGCCGGATTTGTGCCACGAGGGCTGGCGGTAGCCCTTTTTTGGAGACGAATAGGCGTTGGGCCTGCGTGGCCTCTATTCTGCTCGGCAGTGTTCCGGCAAGCGCCTGCGATCCCCTTGTCGCCGAAGCCTGTCTCTGCCACGGAGCGGCTCGCTCTCCTTCCTCTACACCCTCCCCGACTGCTCGCACGCCCAAGACGGTCCCGCTGCGTTGTGCCTGGCCAACGATGGCCCGCAGTCGCTCCGGCTCAATCCGTTCGATTTGCTGTAGGAGCGCCCATTGATCCCCCACCGGCGCCCAAATGTCGTCAACGAACACGGAATTCCTGAGCCTTCGCGGCCCGGCTTGTAGCGGCAACGCGATGAGATTTCCGAATCCGCCTGCGGGCATCGTGTCTTGGTTGGGGAACAGTCGATCATAGGAGTCGAAGGATAGTTCCGGTCTGGTCGACATGGTCTCGGTGAGAACGTGCGCACCGAGTCTGCGCGCTAGGCTTGCAGGAACTGGTTCAGAGAAGAAGAACCAGACGTGCGCGCCGTTGCCTGACCGCGAGCGCTCGACGTAGGCAGGGATCCCGAGGCGAACGCTGGTCTCGCGAACAGCGTTGACGTCATCCTTCCAATCCGCCTCATCGAAATCCATTGCCAGGAACCAGCAGGTTTCGTCCAGAAGCATCGGATAGACACCGATGACGTGGCTTCCCTTCAGATGGCTAATGACTGCCTGGTCGTCTAGGTGTCGGAAAGCGCGATTGGTGCACTCGCCGCACTTGACCTTGGGCAAGCGGCAGAGCCCATCTACAAACTTGTTGGTACAGACAGGACTGTACCCACTCTTGCCGTCCCGCTTGCGCTCGAATCGCTCTGGGTAGAGGTCTTCTCGCCCGCGAAACAAGCGACGAAAGAGCGCCACCTTTTGCGCCGGAGTAAGATTTGCGGCTGGTTGCGAAAACGGCAATGACGCGCTGTCTGATTGGGCGAGGGCGGAGCGTGCCAATTCAAGTTCCGCGCGAAGTTGCTGCTGCTGTAGCCCCAACGCCTGAAGTTCTCGCTGCAGTTGGTCGATCCGTGCAACGAGCGCAGCCCGACTGTCGGCTTCGCCGGGGAATTCGGATTGGTGGCCCGCGGAGCGATCAGCTGGTTCTGTCAACGCTGCGGGATCGTGCAGGGGATGCTGGCCTGGGTCAATGTCGACAATCGAGGTTCAAGGCCGCGTCGGACGCCTGACGTGACGATTCTTCGAGTCTATGGCAACAACCCCAGCTTCGGCTCCCTCGATGTTAACCGCAGTAGGGGCGGTTCATGCATCCGTAGGGGAGTGGCTCCAGCTTAACGACTCGACCTTTGGCCCCGGCGGCTAACAGCCGCCTGCTCTACCGACTGAGCTGGTGATGCCCCCACCGTTCCGTGCTCGCGCTTCGCGCTGCGCGCGTCCTGCCTCCCCCAAGCGTCGGGCTCGGCGCCGTGCGCACTGGCGCCTGCGGCGCCTGCCCCGCTACGCGGGTCACCGTAGCCCGCAGTGGAATCCTGCACTGCGTGCACGATTCCACGGAGGGTCGCTTGTGCTCGGCCGCCTAACTGCGCTCGCTATTCGATCCAGCGAGAATTATCGCTGCAGCCTGCGCGCGAGCTTGCGCGCGGCCTGCCTCGTCGCGCCGCTGGGGAGGGACGTCCGTACTTCTCGCGACGCCAACCTCGAGCACTAGTCCAGCTGCCAGCGCGCTTAGCAAGCAATCTGGCTGCCAAGTTGCGATTTGCGGCGTTTGTGCTCTGTCCAAAATGCGTTTTGCGGGAATTGCCGCTTCGCACGCAATTCGGTTGCCACACGAGCACGACACACAAAGGAGAGGGCGCTTCCGGCGCGCTTCGTCGCGGACGACTGTCACTTCGATGCTACTGCGCACATGAGATTGTCCGTGCCGAATGCACCGCGGAAACGCCATCGTCGACTTTCTCGCGCCAGCAACAGGCTACCACGACCCTTCAACCATGCCCGTAGACCCTGGTCCGACTCGCTTCAGTTTGGTCGCTCTTTGTATGGACGACCCAGGTTGGCCAGTAACAGGTGCGCGAGTGGGACATTTCTTGCAGTTCAAACACGCCCGCGCTTCGGACGAGCGAAAACTCGCGGATTGGCGCGCTCGTCGCCAGTCTCGTCGCGGACGTGGGGAAGCAGGTGCGGTTCCTTCCGCCGCGCACGCTCGAGACCCTCGAGGATAAGCGCGAGCCCGAACTCGAACTGCCGATCGTAGATCGATGTGCCCACTTCAGGAGAAGATTTGGCATGTTCGGCGATCGCCGAAACGTGCGGGTAGGCCTCGAGATTCGTGTGCTCGATGAAGCTTTCTAGGGCTTGCTGCCGCTGCTCGGGCAAAAATGGCCAATTTGCCTGCTGCAGAGCAAACCCATAGATGTAGCTATCCAGGGTGACAAAGGCTGACTGGGCGAGTTCCATCGAGAACTCCGCTTCCAAAAGGACGGCCAGTACCGCATTGCAAAGACGGAGTCGGATTGGGCCAGAGGTGCTGCGCGATTCACTCAGCGCTGCCGCCCAGGGATGCAGCAGCAAGGCCTTGCGCGCTGACACGGCGCGAGCGTGCATGGCTGTTTGCCACGCTGTGCCGACCTCAGGAACAAAAATCAACCTAAACACCTGCTCGACCAGTGCATCGAGGATTGCCTCCTTGTTGGCGAAATGGTTGTAAAGCGACATGGCCTCGACCCGAAGTGACTGGGCCAGCCTGCGCATGGAGAGAGCGTCGAGGCCTTCCTTGTCCGCGATGCGCATGGCGCTCGCGATGACGCGCTCTTCTGTCAACTTGGGGCGACGAGAGGTTCGAGCTGCTGGGGATTTGGGCATTGCGCGGGACTAGAGCTTGACTGACTTACGGTGTAAGCTTACACTGTAAGTAGTTCCCGATCCAGGGCAATTACCGAAGTGGAGCCAACCCGATGAAAGCTGTTATTCAAAGGGCCTACGGAGGCCCGGAAACCTACACGCTGGGTGACCTTCCGATCCCCGAGCCTCGCGCCGGGGAGGTCCGAGTTCGCGTCCATGCCGCGTCGCTTCATCCAGACATTTGGCACGTCATGACGGGGCAACCCCATCTACTTCGAATCATGGGGTCGGGCCTCTCGAGACCAAAGGTCGCCATTCCGGGTACCGATTTGGCAGGGGTAGTCGATGCCGTGGGCAGCCAAGCGACGCGACATCGATTGGGCGAACGCGTTTTTGGAGAAGCGTCAGTGGGGCATCAATGGAAAAATGCTGGCACGTTCGCCGAGTACGTGTGCGTGCGTGAGACCGCCCTGGCAGCCATCCCGGAACAGGCAAGCTTCGAGCAAGCCGCGGCTCTTCCAACAGCGGGTTTCATCGCGCTGCAGGTCGTTCGGGGCGAAGGGCAAGTGCGCTCCGGGCAGCGTGTGCTGATCAACGGCGCCGGTGGGGGCGTCGGCACCTTGGCGTTGCAGTTGGCACGAGCGTATGGCGCCGCAGTGACGGCCGTCGACAGCGCTGAAAAGCACCCACTATTGCGCGAACTTGGGGCAAGCCGGTGTATCGACTATCGCCAAGAAAACTACACGACCCTTGGCGAACGGTACGACGTCATTATCGACGTGCCTGGCAATTACTCGTTTTCGAGCAACCGTCGCGCGCTTTGTCCGGGTGGCATCTACGTGCTCGTCGGGCATGACGGTTTTGGGGCGACTCGAGGTAAGTGGTTAGGTACCGTGCCCTACGCCATTTCACTGCTGCTGCGCTCGATTTGGAATAGCCAGCTGTCCGGACTACGGGGTGCGATGCCTGCTCCCGATCGGCTCGAGACCTTACGCGCATTGCTCGAGACCGGACAAGTGCGACCCCATATCGGGCGGACCTTTCGCCTCGAGGACGTACGCGAAGCCATGGTCGCCTTGATGCAATCGACTACAGTTGGTCGTATCGTGCTTACGATCTAGGTTTGAGCGCGCCACGGCAAGACTCTCGCAGCCTTCGTGAGCGTGGCGCACCTCGACGATGAGGAGCGGGCTCTGGTGCTCGGCGTGCTACTCGAAGAGGTCCTGGCCTGGGTCCGATCCCTACCAGGCTCGAGCCGGATACGGGCCCTCATCACTACGCGGGCCCATGACGCGCAACGAGATCAACAGAGCGCTCGAGCTACCGGTGCTGGGGTCGCCGGACATTCGAGCAGCGTAGTGGGTGTCAGCGTCTTGACGCGTGGGAGCAGGGTAGCTGTGCGGCGCACGAGCGGCCAGAATCGAATTGGCGAGCAAGATTGAGCCGTTGGCGAGTTCCGCGACCAGGCTTTGCCGCCTCGTAACGTCGAACACAAATTCCGCCCTACAGGGAGTCCGGCGGTGTCCGTTACTTTTGGAGCCCAAGGTTCACCGCAGCCATTGGCCGCTGCAACCGTTCGATGGGCGGCAAGAGTCCATGAGCACCAAAGGTCAGCCACGAGCCGAAGCTCTTCCCATCAGCGGACGAGCAGTTCCTGTTCTCTCCGGGTATTTCCCGACCGCGCATCAGCCGACGCCGATGTCGCCTCCGGTCGATTCGGACGGTCCCGATGTGTCGAGCGAGCGTGTTCAGGTAGAGATTCGTGTGGTCTCCCCGAAGGGGCACCTCACGTTTCCAGTTTACGAGATCTGGACTGGCAAGACCGTGTACGCGCTCGACCAGTCGATGGTTTGTACGGCGGTGCGCGACGCCAGTACCGACGTTGTGAAAGAGGGTCACGCTTGTATTGGCGCACGGTTGATCGGTGGACGACGTAGCGCGACGCACTGCGTTGACCTCAGCTCGCCGCTACCGGCGCTCGGGCATCGCGCCATGTTTGGCGACGAAGACCACTCGTTGGTCGTCACGTCGCGCGTTAAGCTCGTTGTCATGAATGTTTATTTTAGCTCTTATCTGAGCCGCACCGGGTAAGCAGTACGTCCGCGACTTGAGCCTTACATCCCCCCAGCCACGTGCTGGGATTGTATCCACTGGCACGACGCTCACGGCTCATCCATCCAAAGGAAGGAGTTGAACGTTGGCAAGCACGACGCGAGTTGGGTTCTGGCACTCGGCCACGATGGCACGTAGTCGCTCGAAGTATTGCAAATGTGCCTGGCGGATGCGCTCGAGCCCATCGTCGGAGATGGCGAACAGATTGTACGAAAACTGACCTTGGGCGGGCAACGTCGGCCGGGCTAGCCGTTCTACTCCGACCTGGGCAAAATAGCGCTTCAAGCCTAGATTGGCCTCGGGATTGGTGCGCGTATCGACTGTCAATATGCGCCGCGAGACCCATTTGGCGCCCACGCGTCGGATTTGACGTGCGGCGGCCAGGGCGGACAATGCCTGCTCCTCCTCGGCGAGGGTGATACCGAGGCGCGAAGCAATCAGCCCCGGCGTGTGTTTTGGCTGTGCGCGATAGAGCTCGAGTTCGAGCGCATGCAAGACCGCTTGCGCCCAAGGAAGCTCGTAGGCGGCACGGCGCTGGCGCGACAGATCGCGATAGGCGCGGCGCAGTGACGGCAACGTGGCGGGATCGGCGAACCTTGCCACGAAGTCAATCAGGCGTAGCGTTGCGAACTCGACGAGCCGGAGCAGCTCGACTAGCTGCGGCTCGGTTGCACCGGACAACCAGCGCGCGACCGTGTTCCTATTGCAATTCAAAGCCTGGCCAAGCGCCGCGCGAGAGCGCCCATGGCAGAGCGAGGCGAGCCAGCGTTGTAGGTTTTCTCGAGAGTTGACCTTTCCTTCGAGTTCCAATGCGCCGTCGGGTGAGAACTCGCAGAGGACGAGTGCCAAGTCAATGTGAGCCAGTTCCGCCAGTCGAAAGAAGTCCGAGGCTTTGGGACAGCGGGCGCCGCTTTCCCAGCTATGGGCAACGTTGCTAGCGAACCCGAGGCGACGATTCAGGGCGTGCTGCGAACGGGTGCCTCGGAGGCTTCGAACTAGCTCGCGCGCCAGCGCTGCATGGTCCATATGTCGCGAATTATAGCACTGCGCCTCGAATCTGCGGGACGCTTTGTTCGAAAGTGCGCTAGCCAGGGCTTCGTGGATCGGCCAAACTGCCTTGCATGGCGTATCGAGTACCCCGGCTGAGCTGGCTCACCATACCGGTGCTTGGCACGCTGCTCGGCTGCGGCAGTGGTCAGACGGGCTCGCCAAGCTGCGTAGGGACCACCTCGTGCATCTGCGACTCCTTGTATGCCGAGCGCTCACCGGTACTCCTACGTGGCACGGTCATGAGCGTCGGCACGCTGGCCGCGGACCAACAGCTCACGCTCACCGTTGAAGAACTGGTGAACCCAGAGTACGCCTGGGACATCGTCGTTGGGGACAGCGTGGGTGGGTTCTACAGGTCCGGTCCGTCATGCGCGCCGAACGGCTATGTCCCTGCTCCAGGGGACCAAGTCTTGGCGATCTACTACCGAGGCGACGCGGATCACTATCCCGGGTGTGTCGAGTACCAGCAATGCAGCAGCCAAAATTGCGGGCCCCGGCCCAGTTCTACCGACTCCGCCTGGGACGCCTGCGACGAAAGCTGCATTAACGATACTTTCGCGAGCTGCTCGCTGCATCGCAGCGAAGCGCTGGCCAAAGGAACACTGTGGCTCGCCAAGTGGGGGGACCAGATAGAGCTCGGTAAGGGCTACTCCATCGCTGCGACCGAACTCTCTATCTTGATCTTTTCCGAACAGTGCAACGAGCGCTTTCCTCGACCTCCGAACCCGCCCTGTAACGACGTTAGCGTAAACACCGGATGCAGGATGACGTCGAGCTCGTTGCGCCCCGTTCAGCCATGGACGCTCGCCGTCGCGCTTGCTGCTGCCGTCGGCATGGTTCGTAGGCGTCGCCGTCGGCGCGTCTAAGCGCTGGCGCACGCCGTTCCCTGTGCGATGCTGGGCGCGTGCCTTCAGCCATTGCCGTTTTGGGTAGCGCTTCTGACGTGGGCAAATCGTTGGTAGCGACGGCGCTCTGTCGCATCGCGTCGGATCTCGGAGTCGATGTCGTGCCGTTCAAGGCACAGAATATGGCCAACCAGGCAGGAGTTACCGCCGATGGGCTCGAGATGCCTCGCGCGCAGATCCTGCAGGCCATCGCCTGTCGAAAGCGTCCCGAGGTCGACATGGGGCCGGTCCTGATGAAGCCAGTCAGTATGACGGGAGCGCAAGTCATCGTGATGGGTAAAGCCATCGGGCAACTGGAGGCGCGCGAGTATTTTGCCGATACGTCGCGCCTGGCGTCGATTGCCAAAAGCGCGTTGGAACGACTGCTGAGCGCGCACGAATGCGTCATTCTTGAGGGTGCCGGTAGCCCCGTCGAGCTCAATCTCTGGGACCGCGATTACGTCAATCTGCGATCTGCGCGGCAAGCCAAAGCCATGCTGATTCTCGTCGTTGACATCGACAAGGGCGGCGTATTCGCCCAAGCCAAAGGCACGTTTGACCTGTTACCTGCCGAAGATCGCGCTCGAGTGCTTGGTATCGTCGTCAACCGGTTTCGCGGCGACCTCTCACTGTTTGAGGATGGGATCCCGATCCTCGAACGGATCTGTGAGACCAAGGTACTCGCCGTCGTCCCGTACCTAGAACACGGCCTCGACGAGGAGGATCGGCCAATCCGTATCCCCGTCGATGCAAAACCAAAGGCTGGAAAGCTCAATGTCGGCGTCATCCTTTACCCCCGCGCGTCGAATACCGAAGACATCTTTCCGCTTTTAGCCGAGCCCGATCTGCACGTCACCTTTCTCACCGATCCGAGGTTAGTCGGTGACCAGCAGCTCATTGTACTACCAGGCTCGAAGGCGACGATTGGTGACTTGGTTCAGTTGACGGCAAGCGGGATGACAGAGCAGCTGCGTGTGGCACATGAGCGGGGCACTTGGTTGCTCGGGCTCTGCGGCGGCTACCAAATGCTCGGAGGTGTGCTTTCCGATCGAATCGCAAGCGAAGGCGGGCCAAGCGCGTGGAACGGACTCGGCGTTTTGCCAATTGAGACCGATTTTCGCCCGAACAAAGTGACCACTGAGAGTCAGTTTGAAAGCGTCTGGCCCGCGGCCAACCATCGCATCGAGGGTTACGAGATCCACCATGGCCAAACGAGCCTGACTGCGAACCTCGGCGAGCCAATTGCGCTCGGGTTCGGGCCCGAGCTCGGCTGGCGTTCGGGCAGTGCCGTCGGCGCCTACCTACATGGCCTGTTGGCAAACGACGCGTGGCGCAACTGCTTTCTCAACGTCGTGCGCCAAAGTCAGGGTATGGCCGAGCTCCCGCGACACGATATGGCACCCATTGAGCAGCGGATCGAGCGCTGGACAGAGCATGTTCGCCAAAGCCTGCGCCCTGGAGGGATGGAGCTAATCACGAAGGCAATCTCCCGAATTGCTCAAGTCTAGCGTACGCCGCGGCCGAACCAACCAACACCTGCATCGATGCTTCGAAAGACGTCTCCCAATTCCTCCAACGTAGTAACTACGGATGGTACCGGCCAGTACTGGCTGGTTCCGCACAATGACAATGCGGAGTGCGAGGCGGGTTGGGATATCGCGTCCGTGGGTGAGATAGATGTTGCGCGACGGATCACCGCCAAAACCTGCGAAGCACTTCGACAGCGCGGAATGACGGAGCTCGACGTCGTTTCCGGTTGTATGGGGCCGGGGCCGACTCTCCAGTAGACAGGCAACGTCAGAGGTCGATCGGGTGTCGTCACGAGGCCCTGATTCGGAGAAGTGCTACCACCCGACTACTGGCAAGGCCCATTGCCTTCGCCGAATAGCTGTACGCCGGTTATCTTAACCATTGTCTCTTTATCGGTGAGGCTGCCCCAGTCCTTCTGAACACCAAGGTATCTGATCTTCGTGTAATCGATGGTGTCTGGGAAATTATCGAAGTTGTTGGTGCGTGATGTCGCTTTGGTGGAGCTGTATGGAAGGCTTCTGAAATTCGAACATCCGAAGGAGCCAGCGGTCTCAATACCTAACAAACCAGAACCCCAAGATCCAAACACATCTTCAATGACCAACGAAGGTATCTTTGAAGCCTTCTCGCCAGAAAAGACGACCGAAGTGCATTTGCTGAGATCGCGACCCGCGTCGCCAAAGTCAGCCACCAGTCGCGTCGCGGTGAGCGCCTGGCCAGTCAATTGCGCTGTCACCAATTCCGGTTTTGCTGCCGCTGACAACGTACCCAATGCCCCGGGCTCGTAGGCCTGCGGACGCCAACACCAGTTGTTGGGGCCAAGTGCTGGCTCATACGCCGACCAATCCAGCAGCTCGAGGCCGATCGGTTCGAACGCGATGTCGGATATCGTGAATTTGTGATTCCCCGGTGGACGCCAGAGAGTCTGATCTTCTGCAACGCGCCCGTCATTGCAGATATATTTCGACTGTGAGGCGCAAGGTGTGGACCATTCGGACGCAATCGAAATGCTCTCGATGTTGGTCAAGCCGATCTCACAGGTGCGCGAAGCGCAATTCATTGGGTTCGTAAGATCGAACTGATAGTGCGTGTCCGTCGGTCCCTTTCCCTTCGCGACCCAGCTGCAGTAGGTAGCACCTTTGGCGAGCGTCAGCTGAAACGCGCTATTCGCTTCAACGGACGCCTGAAGATGCACATTCCGGTAGTTCCGCAGCGCAAGCGGTGCCGGAAGAATTGCCTGAAGGGAGCCAGCACCCCAGTCCTGGTCGTCGATATTGACTGCGGCCGAAGATGCGCTCGATTCAGAGTCGATCCAGTCCGTCTTGCTGATCGCTTTGTTTACCGAATCATTCCAATTCTCAGCGGCGCGCCAACGGCAACCGCTCGGCCCGACACGTGACGTCGAACTCAAGGTGAAATGATCCAAGTCCGGGCCCAGAAGCGGCTGAGTGAACAACGCGAGCTCGTCGAGATATCCCTTGAAACCTGGCTTACTGGGGTCTGCGCCGCTGCCAATGCGCAGAACCGGGGGCGGATTGCTCGCTGACGCGTCCGAGTTGGCAATCGCGACGCGTGGTGCCTGGTCGAGTGTCTTGTCGCCATCCCACGTAAGCTTGGAATAGTTGAATTGCTCGTCCTTCCAGTGCGCCACTGCCACGTGGTGCCAAGTCCCCGCCTGCCACTGCCACGACGGCGCGTCTTTGAGGGAAAATCGCACTTCGTGGATGCCCAATGGCGATCCGTCTTGGTACGAAAAAACGAGCTCGAAGTCCCCGCCCTGTGACGCTCTGCGTAGCGCGAGCAGGTAGGCGTTACCGCCCGAGGTCGTGCTCGACGCTGTTCGAGTGTAAAGAATTGGCCATGTGAACGGCGCGTCCGAACTGTAGACGCCTTCCAACCATGTCTTGCGTTCTAGTGAAATCCAAACCGAGAGGGTGAAACCATTGCGCGCGTCGGACAACAGGTCTTGCTCGAGGTACGCGGAGGCTTTGCCATCCAAGTAGATCGAATTACCCTTGCCATTGATTCGCGGGTAGTCTTTCACCGTAGGTGCAGCGTTGTCGCTCCAGAGCAATTGCCGGCTGGACACAGCGTCTGCCCAATGGTCTTGCTCGGGGCTGGACGCGTTCCCGTCGAATGTCCACTGCGCGAAGGGCTTCGGTACATTCGCCAAGTCCGAACTCGACAGACAGGCGGATTCGCACAGCGCCGCCGACTCTCCGGGACAGGGTGTGATCGGGGGCCTTACACTTGTTGCGCCTGCAGCTGCACCTCCGACACTGATCATTCCCGCCGTTCCCGCATTGGGTGTGCCAGCGGCTGCACCTCCGGTACCGATCATTCCCGCCGCCCCCGCATTGGGTGTGCCAGCAGCTGCACCTCCGGTACCGATCATTCCCGCCGTTCCCGCATTGGGCGATCCACCACGTGATGTCGCAGAATCCCGCGCCGCTTCATAGTGCCGGAAATCGCACCCCGACGTTACCGCGACGCACCCCAATGCCACGGCGATTCGCTTTACCTGCGTTCGCACGGGCTCAAGACCAAGGAGCAAACGGATCATTGGAACCTCCCTTGGACCCAAAGGGTCCCCCCACGCTCATCCAACGATGCAACCAGGCCGCTCATGGACGCACGAACGGCAGCTCGCTCGCGCCTGAACGAACCCAATGTCAACCAGGTTGCCGCGCCAATGATGGCACTGAGCCCCAGTGGAACGGTTACACGCGCCATGGTCCATTCGAAATCGCGTCGCGATTGAATCCCCAATGCCTGAGAGGCCGAGCAGGGCGACTCATTGTGACAGGCGCTATCGATACGCCCCTTGTCGCGGAGCGCCAACGCGCCGGACACGCCGCCCATTAGGAGTGTGGCCGCGCCGACACCCCCGAGCACCCACGGCCAAGGATCGGTCACCGCCGCGTTGGCTTCAACGCTCGCTCGGAGTTTCGTATCTTGGACTTTCATGTACGACAGCCTCTTGGTCGGTTGAGGCTGACTCGGCTGAGGCTGGGGCTGTGGAAGCTGTTGGGGCTGGGGAAGCGGCTGCAAGCTGGAGATGACGACGACCTTGTCGTCCGCGTTCGCACCAATGGGGATGTGCTGCTCGGAATCGACGTATCCAGGAGCGTGCGCGGTGATGACGTATTCGCCCGGATCTATCGGCAAGCGAAGGCCATATTGGGACTCGCCCACGTGGGTGCCATTGCGGGCGATCGCGAGGCCCGGCACGGCAGACAGGACGCGAAGTGTTAGAAAGGATCTGCGAGCCGCAATCTCATCGGCGCGTCGATTGCAATCGGCTTCCACGCCGCTTCTGCGAGTATTTTGGGCAAGTTCGGCAGCCCGCTTGTACTCACTGTATGCGGACGCGAACTTTGACTGGTTCTCATGGCACTGTGCGAGCACTTGCAGAGTTTTTGCGGACGGCCACAAACAGTAGCTTTCGGTGAACTTCTTGGCAGCGCCAGCGAGATCTCCGCGCTTGTAGAACTCTGCGCCCAGTTTGAAGAGTTCGTCAGCGGCAGGCGCATCGGGCGTGCCGGCAGCGCAGCTGTCGGTCGCATCAGAATGGGGCTGGGCGAAGGCGCTGTGGGCAGCGAGCAGGCACGAACCGCATATCAGCAACGACGAGAGAGTGTTACGGAGGTTGAACATGGCGCAGTGTGGGTCGTAGAATCACCAATTGATCGAGCCAGGTCCAGCGGAGAATCACACGCATTGCTCTGATTGATCCGGCACTGGCCAGTGGCTGTCCGATACGACCTGAGCGGTATGCGCCGCTATGGAATGGATCCGATCCAAATGATCACACAGGTGTGCCAAGAATCATGACTCGAGACCGCCAAGGCCTAAACTTTCGTCCCTGTTTTCAGCTACTTGGATCGGGATTGGACTTCTTCGGTGACTGGGAAGCCGCGCTCTCGTTGGGCTGCTTCTCGGAGTTCGTCATTGCGAAGTAGAGCATCACTATCGCTTATAGCGGCGCCCTGCCTTGCAGGTGGTGCGCCAACCCTTGGCGGAGGGCTCGCAGGCGCCGCAATTCGAATAGGCAGGCTGGCGCTGCTGGCCGGAGCAGACGGCGCCGTCGACACAGGTGCATCGCTGGACGTCGGCGGAATGGGAAGGGCCATCATTGTCCGCTGCGCAGCCGAACCGGGTGCCGCTGGTGCATTTCGCACCCTCGTAGGATTGGGCAGAACGAAGGCCAAAGAGAGAACACTGACTGTTCCGAGGGAGAATCCGACGAAATAGAAACCAACGCGGCGCAATCGGCCGCGAGGTTGTCGCTTCGACGTTTCGAACTGGTGCCGGGGTGGGGACGCGACTGTGCGCGCGCGCGGCGCGTCGGAATGGAGTTCAGGTGGGCGCGACTCGCGGATCGAGACAGCCAGAGCCGTCGCCAGTTCTCGCGCGGCTTTGCCAGCACTCTGATATCGCCTATCCTGATCGAGGCTCAGACATTTTGCGAACCAATCGTCGAAAGCCGCCGGCAAGTCGACCACGATACCGAACTCTCGCAGACGCGCGCGCGGCCGTACGACTGGACCCGCACACACCTCGTTGGCGATGGCGACGAGCGACAAATCTGCCCGTTGCCCCGCCCTCCAGTAGCTGCGCCCGCTGAGCAGGAAGAATGCCACGAGACCCATGGCAAAGACGTCGGTCGCAGGCGTGAGCTGGGCCGTTGGCGACAACTGCTCCGGAGCCATGTAAAGGGGCGTCCCCCTGCCGGCATATGTAGTTGCACCTTGATTGGACAACACTTTTGCAATGCCCCAATCGAGGATTTTGACCAATGGCGTATCATCTTCGCGGACAGTCAGCATCAAGTTACTGGGCTTTAGGTCGCGATGGACCATCGGCGCCGGGCGACCACCGACATCCCTATGGGCATGAACCTTGTCCAACCCGAACGCAACCTGCCTCAGATACTCGACTGTCCGATTGTGGTCGAGCGCACCATATCGATCGACTAAATCCTGCAAGGTCGTTCCTTCCAGGTATTCCATCACTAGGAACGAAATGCGCGAATCGGGATCCAACCCCGCGTCGACGACCTTGACGAGGTGTTCGCTTCTAACACGGCCCGCAATACGCACCTCCAGCTCGAACATCTCTCGGGCATGGGGGTCTAGCAGCAGATGTGGATGAACTACTTTGACTGCGACGAGGTTGTCCGTCGTTCGATCGAACGCCTTGTAGACCAAGCCCCCTCCCCCTCCTCCCAGAGGGGCAAGGAGCTCATATCGACCTGCTATGAGCGATCCAAGGTCAACCAAGCGCAATCCTTCCAACGTGACTCAAGAAGCATCAAATCTCGGATGGACAATATGTACTAGGTTTCACCGAGTTCCGCACCCGTTGATCGCTATGCCGCGCGAGCGCGGCGGCCAAGAAATCCCAAAGCCTTCCTATCGGCTAGCGGTGTCAGGTGATATGATACCCGTACGGCGAGTTCGGAAATGTTCACTGCGGCGCCAGCTGACGGATCGCGTGGCTGCGGCCTTGGGCATCTTTCCGTCTGCCAGAGATGTTTTCCCGAGCTGTCCTCAATGAGACCGGCAGTCTTCGACAGAAGACAGGTGAGAAGCGTCGTGAACTGGAGGTCATCAAGCGTGACGTGGAACGCCTGATTCGACGCTGGGGATCCGCATTCGAGAACGATTCCGAGCTTCAAGGACAGGCTGGTCCTGACAGGTACAAGGAGTTGCTCACGAAGAAGCGGGAGTTGGACTGGGATATGTTGAGGGAAACTCTTCGAGGACCGGATAGAACTGTGGCCAAGCGCTACCTCCGACTTCTCGTAGCCAAGATCATCGTTCACCCGGTGCGTGACCGTGAAGCCGAGATCGAAGTCATCACAAAGGGAACCGGGGTAGTCGCCGTGATGGCAACAACCCCAGCTTCGGTTCCCTCGATGTTAACCGCAGTAGGGGCGGTTCATACATCCGTAGGGGAGTGGCTCCCCGTCCGTAGCCGCGTACCAACCGCGGGAAACAAAGAGTGTGACTTGCCAAACTCCACTCTTAAAAACTCTTAAACGTTCGAGCGGCGATATCAGCTTGTCTTGTAGGGAATTCGCCTTTGGCGGGCAATCCGGCCAGTCCGCGTGACGGATCATCCGCCAACTTGGGGAGCCCATGGGTAGCGGCGGACGAATCATGTCAATTGGTGCATTCCCTACGCCGATTGCCGTTGCCGCCGCGCTGGAGATACCGTCGTCCGTGTTCTTTGACTGGCAGCACGTCGTGGTGCGCCTTTGGCGACATCACGCAATTCGTCGAGGCGAGCTGGGTCGTTGGCAAGCAAGGTGAGTAAATGGCTCATGGGGGCGCTAACGCCCTGAGTGCCCGCCTCATACTTCAGGAACGCCCGAGGGCCGCCACCGAGAAGTTCCCCTGCTTTGCGCTGGCTGAGACCCAAGCGTGAACGTACCGCTGCAACCTCGGCGGGAGCGAGCACTTGATCCACTTCCGCCTTGAGCTTTTGAAACTCGAGTTCCCGGGCGCGCAACGCTTCGCCTGCCAAGATGGCCTCGCCACAGGATTTGCACCACCAAGCTTGTGTCTGGATCGGACGCTCTTGCCCCTTGTAGAGGAGCGTATCGGTCCGCTTCTCGAACCGCATTTCCCCGCCACAGGCGGGACAAGGTTGGGTTTTTACCTTGGGCATGATCATTTCTCCTTGAACGAGATGACGAGGTATCCCTCGGCATCGGTAGTGAACTTCACGTAGAGCGCGGTTAGGCCACACGGGACGTGATAGACGTCCTGCCAAATGCGCGTGTCCGCAATCGCGGTGATCGATTTGTAGAAGTGCTTCCGCGTGATCGTTTGTATCACCTCAACGATGTCGGAAAGGTCTGCCGAATCGAGCTTAGGTCATAGTGGGGACTACGTTTCTCCACGTTGCGCGTATGGCACCGTAAAGGTGCCAGTCAATATTCTTGTGTTGGCAGCGGTAAGTGCCGAAGATAATTGTTAAAATGCAACTTGCCCGGCCGTTTCAGCTGAGTCATCTCCGATCAATGCCGTCCACGCGGAACGCCTACTACCACCGCGTTCGAGATCTGATCTGTCATACGAATGACGTCGAGTTGGCGGTTCGTCTTGGCGTCCACCGTTCCACCGCGAAGAGCTGGTTACAACGAGGACAGTGTGAAGTTTTGACCGCAGACGTTCTTGACGTCGGGATAGACGAACTACGCGCGGAAGCTCCTTGCGTGGGAGTTGGCGAACAAGCTTGATCCAGCCACCCCTTGCCGCATGTTGGAGATTGCGGGGAAGCATCTCGCCAGCGTCGTGCCAACCGTAATGGCCGACTCGGGCGTTGAAAAGGTTTACGGTCAGGTCGACGAGCTTCTCGATACGGGGAAGCTGCAACGCGTGCTGGCACTCCCCGCACTCGCTTGACTCCGCCGCGGCGGTCGAACGGCTTGTCGCCTTCTACGTCGAGTAACACAACACGGTAATGCCCCATCGTGCCTTCGATGGCCGAACCCCCGACGAGGTCTATTTCAACACGGCGGCCAACCTGGCGAGTGAACTCGCTGAACGCCGTCGTCTGGCCAGGGAAGAGAGGGTGGCCAGGAACCGGTCGAAGACGTGCGCAACGTGCGGACCGCGTGATAATCCAACCGAGGCGGTACCACGAGAAGCTGCGTGAATCCCGCTAGACGCAATTGCGTCGGCTATGACGTGGGAGGTCCTGATTCAGAGCAGCGATGCGACTTCGGCTCTCTGCTCAGTAGTCGACCAGAAACCTTATGCCGAACTGCAGCCACTCGTGCGTTAGCGGACTATCAATCGAGATCGTCCCAACGGATTGATTGCCCGACGACAGGTTGACAGAGCTATACCGCCCCACGCTCAGCGCGACGTACGGACCAAAGGCAACGCTCCGAGAAGTCCTGTAGTCGGCGCCAAGTTGGGCGTTGAAAAACTCCCAACCGCGGTACGACACCGTTGCCTCGCCGCCCGAACCATCCTTGAGCACGTATCCCGCGCTTTCGTATCCGGTACCGATGCCGAACCAAGGACTAAAAGACTCGCGCGGCCAAGGTTTCACAAGAAATTCGAATCCGACGCGTACAATGAAGTTCCCTGCGCAGGAAGTAACGCCGGTGACGTGGCACTCGGTAGCAGCGAGGCCGGATCCGTCTTTGACGAGGAAAGGATAGCCAACCGAGAGGTAGAGTGCGGGAATGAAGCGCTCGCTGATTCGGTACCCGAGCTCGAACCACAGCGGGATTTGTCCGCTGAACTCCCCGCTTAGATTCGCTTGCCTTCCCCCGCTTAAGGTCGCAAAGCCTCCCATGGGGAGACCATAGCCAAGTCGAAGCCCAGCCATGAAACCATTAGGTGCGGGCAAGGCTGGCGACGTGACTGGGGGATCCAAATCGGATGGTTGGGACTCAGTGCCTGGAGTCGCTGCCGCGAATGCAGATAGGAACAGAAGACTAGGTATTACCATGGGTCAACTATAAGTCTGCGCTGGGCGCTTGGACACAGGACAATTCTAGCCTGTTGCTCATGCGGACCGGGACTTGAAAGTTCGACTCGCATGCCGAATCTCGTTTGGCTGAGCGAACCGAACCATTCCGCCAATTCTAAGAATCCAGTCAAACGGGAAAACTCCGAGCTGGCGACTCAATCGGGTTTCGTCGTTCACTCTGACGCCAGTGGACGGATGATTTGCCGCGGCGCAAGCAAAGGCTTCGCCACAGCCTCCGCAATTCGTACTTGACGACCTGAGGTCAACCTCGCAGCCATCGCCCGCTTGGTGATTGCAGTCGGCAAAATCGCCGCTGCAATCAGTCGTGGCTCCGCCGGAGCTCGCTCGGCCCGCATCAGAACGAGAGTCACCGCCTGCGCTCGCGCCGCCGGAGCCCGCTTAACGGGCGGTTTGGCAGGCACTGGTGGTCGTTCCGTCCGGAAACTCATCGCATGGCGATTCTCGCATGATCCGCCCTCAAGGCACAGTCTGGATCTTGACGTGGACCTAAGGCATCTTGCCATCCGCCGGACATGCTGCCCTGCCCCTGCAGTTCATCATCGTGATGGTGGCCTACGCCATCAACGAGCGGACAGATCGAGATCGGGCGGTCGACGGTTGCGAATATTCTGGCTGAGGCAGGGATCAAGCCAGCGCCTGAACGGATTCACAAACGCACGTGGAAACACTTCATTCGGAGTCATTGGGAGATGCTCTATGCGTGCGACTTCTTTGCCGTAGAGACCTCAGCATGTTCGGGACCGTTCGCGTTATGGTGTTCTTCGTGATCGAACTGCGCACACGCGCGGTGCATATCGCCGGAATGCGAGTCAATCCAGATGGCGCCTGGACGATGCAGATTGCGCGCAATATCCTCGATTCCGTGGATGGTTTCCTTCGAAACGCGACTCACCTGATTCATGATCGCGATCCGCTCTTTACGACGGCGTGAATCGGCCTGCTCAAGTCAAGCGGAGCAAATTCGTTGCGAATTCCGGCGAGCAGCCCGAGTTGCAACCCCTACGCGGAAAGGCTCGTGAAAACAGTCCGGACCGAGTGCCTGAATCACTTCGTTATCTTTGGTGAGCGGCACCTTCGAGTCCTTGTTCGCGAGTTTATGGCGCACTATCCGCGAGAACGGTTCCATCAAGGGCTGGGCGGACGGTTGATCGTGCCAATAGAAGCATCCGCAAACGACAACTCCACCATTGGTGCAATTCGACGTCGCTCACGTCTTGGCGGATTGCTGAACTACGACCACGGAGAAGCTGCATGAGGGACAGCGACGAGTTTTGGGACACTACGGGTTAACAGCCGCCTGCTCTACCGACTGAGCTGGTGATGCCCCGCACCGTTCCGTGCTCGCTCGTGCTCGGCCGCCTCACTTCGCTCGCTGTTCGATCCAACGGGAATCATTGGTGCGGCTTGCGGTCCAAAAAGTCCCCGATGAGGACACTATCAGCCGCTCGCTTCCAGCCGCCGATCGCGACCTCGTTCGCACCGATGAGATGTTCCAGCGTATCGCCACTGCCGCCAACAGCCGCATTCCGCGAAGGTGACCCGACGCTTCCATGTCACCACCTCGCCCGCCAGCCGTGCCTCCGCAATCGTTGATTGTCGCCGTAGCCCCGTTGTGTGCACTTAATGACCGAGCCTGATTGATGCCTCTCTGGCGTGTTAGAAACGGTCGTGACTCGACAGCGACCTGTCAAACTCCACGAACACTTGATCCATTTTCATTGCGAGCGCAACCATCAGGGCCTCGGCAATCAACTCATCGAACCAAATGCGGCCAACACCAATGCCGGTGACGGTCGCGTGCAGCGACGCGAACGAGTCGGAGGGCTACTGAAACACTACGATCGCAAAGCCCACTGATTTGGCTGGATCGGGTTTTCGCAGACTACGAGATCGATCCAACGGGCCGAGCGTTCGTAGAGTCCACATTCGATCTGCTATTGTACCGCGACACTCGACGTCGCAAGCCAGTCAAACATTTGACGAAGCTCAGCGCAAGCAAGAGTGTCTGATGGATCCCTTCCTGGGAGTGAACCAGTCGTCTTAGCCGCATGCGTCTCGACGCAGATCTTGCTCGTTGACAGCCGTGTGTTGACTGGCAGAGGATGGCGGTCACTCGGGCTTGCGCTCTCGCGCAGGCAATCCGTGCGACGTTGTTGATGGACACCACCAAAGCATGGATCGGTGAAATGTGCGCTGACGCGTCGGATTTCGATCACGAGCGAACGCGCCGCACAGTGTCTCACACGAAGTCCAAAGGGTTGGGGAACATGAAAAAATACGTACTGTTCGTTGCGGTACCGTTCGCGATCGCTCTGCCTTTTGCCTGTTCGTCGGAGAAGGAGACGCTCATTCCCCGCAAAGTTGTGCAGCCCGTCCAGGAAACCCCGACCCCTGGGAAATACCTCGCTGATGCGCACCACAATCTCGGAGTCAAGTGCAAGGATTGCCACACCGACAACTACAAGCTGGACGACAGTGAGTCGACAGAAAATGCGAGCTGCGTTTCCTGCCATGGTCACTCGTCCTCATCTGACGCTGGAACCAACGCCAACTCGACGCCGGTGGTCTCCGCACACCGTTCCCACTGGGGCAAGATCGGGTGCACGGTCTGCCATCACGCCCATACTTTTTCCGAGCCCTATTGCGCCAATTGCCACATCTTCAACATGCAGATTCCGTTTGCAGGCACACCCGTATTTGGACCAAAGAACGTACCGAACGCAAACCATGCGAGCGTGAACCCCAAAGTCGAGGACACGACCGACGTGGTGGTGGTTGGCTCCGGCGGCGCGGGCCTCTCCGCGGCCATTACCGCGTGCAAGGCGGGCGCAAAAGTCATCGTGCTCGAAAAGCAGCCCGTGACGGGCGGCAACACGGCGCTCTCTGCCGGCGGCATGAACGCGGCAGGAACGCGATTCCAGAATAATAACGGGGACTCACCCGACACGATGTACAACGACACGTTGAAGGCCGGCAGTCTGACGCCTGGCAATCCGCTGAACGATACATCGCTCGTGAGAATTCTGGCCGATAATTCCGCCAGCTCCGTTTACTGGCTCACTGACGAACTCGGCGCGGATCTGAGCAACGTCGGACTGCTTGCCGGATCATCTTATCCGCGTTCGCACCGACCCTCGGGCGGCAAGGCGATTGGCGCGCACCTGATCAGTGTTTTGAAAACCGCAGCCGCGACCGCAGACGACCCCACGACGCCACCCGCAGCCGAAAACCGGTGTAAGTCACTCGAGATACGAGTGAACAGCAAGGTCGTAAAGATCCTCGAAGATGCCCAGCACAAGGTCACAGGAGTATACGTGGACGGCAGGCATCATGGGCTCTACGCCATCCAGTCGAAGGCCGTCGTGCTGACGGCGGGCGGCTTCTCCGCAAATCCGGCGCGAGTCGCGCTGTACCAGCCGGGATACGCCAACTTGCCTACGTCGAATCAACCCGGGGCCACCGGCGATGGTATCGATCTCGGGGCCGCGATTCAAGCCAAGCTGCAGGGCATGGAATACATCCAGGTCCATCCCACCTTGGCGGTTAGCGGTCACACGCTGATCACCGAAGGCGTCCGCGGCAACGGCGGTATCCTCGTGAATCGAGCGGGATCGCGCTTCGTGAACGAATTGGCCAAGCGAAGCGTTGTGACAGCGGAGGTGTTCAAGCAAACCGGCGCACGTGTCTTCATGGTGTTCGATCAGGCTGTTCGCGATAGCCTGGCGCAGATCGAAGGCTACTTTGCGCTCGGATTGGTACGCGAAGGCGTGTCGGTGGGGGACCTGGCCGCGCAAATGGGGGTGCCCAGCGCGACACTTGTCGCGACGATCGATGCGTACAATGCGACCTACGACGCGACTTTGCCGCCGAACCACGTCGATCCAGTCACCGGCCGATCCATTCAACGGCCGCTCAGGATCTCGAAATTCTACGCAATCGAGGTCGAACCCGGACTCCACTACACGATGGGTGGAGTCAAGATCGATACTCAAACTCGGGTCATTGGCGTCGATGGTGCGCCGATCCCTGGGTTCTTTGCTGCCGGCGAAGTAACTGGTGGTGTGCACGGGGCAGACCGCTTGGGCGGCAACTCGATCTCCGAGACCATCACGTTCGGCAGGATCGCTGGAGCCAGCGCTGCGCAGTTCGCGCTCGGTAGCAGTATCTAGAAAGCGAACCGATCTGCAATTCGCCTCAAGGCACCCGAGCCGGCCTTCGCGAGTGGACTTCAGGCATGGCGCCAATGGAAGATAATCCCGCTCGCGTGCCAGCACGTGGAGCTGGTGCTCACCGAGTGTCTTGAGCACCACCATCGGGAGCGAAACCATCAGGGTCTCGACAACCGATTGCTCGTAGAGCTGCCAGCCAACTGCAACGGCGATGGGCATTTACGCCGCCGGGAAAGGCTTGGCGACGTTCTCAACTTCTGCTTTCGTGACGCAGCTTGATTTGGCTGGTTCAGGTTTTGGCATGGGACGGGGATCCGCTCGTGGTCGCGCTTGTCCAAATCCTCCGCGAAGCCGATGAAACCGACGATGCCGAGCTTGCGATTCAGGTGCAGGACGCATTGCGTCTAGCCGGTGTATCCGACATCAACGAGCGGCTGGACAAGGCAAGTGTCTGCTAGACCTCTGAGGTTTCCTTCAGGGACAAAACAGCAATGTCCACGTCGATCGCAATGCAGCTGCCGGCGTGCTTTGAATGCAATCTGGCTGCCAAATCGCGATTTGCGGCGTTTGTGCCCTGTCCAAAATGTGTTTTGCGGGAATTACCGCTTCGCATGCAATTCGGTTGCCACACGAGGACGATACACAACGGAGGAGGCTCTCCCGACGCGCGTCGTCGCGGCCGACCGCCACTTCGATACTCCGCCCAGGCGATTGCCCGAGCCGCTTGCTCGGCTGCAGGAGTCATCATGCCAAGGCGCTCTCAGGTTTCGCCAATCGGCACGTTCATTGCTGACTTCCTCGCGCCAAGCGCGCACCTCATAGTTGAAGTCGATGGGGGCTATCACCGCACTCGCTGCGCCGCGGACGCGCGTCGTGATACGAAGCTGGCCCGTATGGGCTATCGCGTCCACAGGCTCGCAAGCAACCTGGTTTGCCGCCATATCGAGAGGGCGATCGAGCGCATCCGCGCGGCGCTTGCCGAGTGAGACGTGGACAAAGCAAAAGAGGTTGCCAAGGGCAACCTCTTCAGGGCTCCCCAATGACCTCGAAAGCATGAACCGCTCGTACCGGTTCCTCTTGAGCCTAGTAGCCGCTTCGAAACGGCCTGATTTCCCTGCTCTTCCGCCACCCATTGTTCGAATCCTTGAAGAGGTCGAAACGTTCGACATCCTCATCCGGGAAGGCAAGATCGCCAGCCGAGCCCAGCTTGCCTGGAAGATGGGGTTTACAAGAGCGAGAATCACCCAATTGATGGGCCTGCTCAAGTTGCACCCGGCCATCAAGGAGTACGTCCGGATGTTGCCACCGGGGACACCACCTCGGTTGGTGACGGAGAAGGGGCTCCGGCCGTTGACCTTCTTGAACCACAAGGAACAGCTCCATAGGGCTCCCTCGTTGCTACCGGGCTTCTCAAGCCGTTGAGGTCGACGCTCGGAGCGTAGACGTCGTCTATGAGACCATCCAGCAGCTCGAACCGGTTGAGTAGATCCCCCAACGTCAGACCTAATCCGCCGCGGGCTTCGATGGTCCAGTTCTTCTTGGATTCAAGTACCCCCCTGATGCTTCCATCGGCAAGTACATCTTCGATGAGGTTGCCAAGCACTCTCTCCGCAGAGCCCAAGTTTGTCCAGATAAGGCCCTCAGCCAAGGTGAGTGCATCCTCGATGGAAGTCGGAAGCCCGCTCGGGCGCCGGACGAGTACTGGAGGGGGGTGCACGTATCGGAGCGCCAAGTACGTGGTCCAGCATCCACCTCGGTTGTCCTCGGCTGACGGCCGAGTATGAGTATCACCGGCCATCGAAGTCGGATCGCCACAGTGATCACAGGAAGCGATGCCAACGAACTTCTCGATGGTCATCTCCGGGTCCCAGCCACCTTCGCTGAGGCGGCCGCCCATAGATGTTGGGGTCTCCTGGATCAGCACCCTGGTCGTGGACAGCATCACCACGCCTTCGTCGCAAGCCTTGCATGACCAGAGGGGGCCGTCTCGTAGAGGAAACCCCCGGGTGAGTATGTCTTCCAGGGCTCCGAGGGTTCGTTGGGCATTGAAGTCGCAATTTTGAAACAGTTTTGGTTGAGAACCACCCATGCTCATGCGTAATAGCTTTAGATGCCACAGGCCGCTCTATATGTTCGAGTATCCACGTCGGATCAGCACCTCGACAACCAGCTTCCAGATACCCAACAACTTGCCAAGGCGCGCGGTTGGGAGATCGTTGAAACGTATGCGGAAAAGGTCAGCGCTGTTAAGGTCCGTCCGGAGTTCAATCGAATGCTGATGGATGCCCGTCGTGGGATGTTCGAGTACGTTGTGGTTTGGTCCTTGGACAGGTTCGGCCGAAGCATGTTGGGCAACTTGCAGACGGTGATCGATCTCGACACCAAGGGGGTCCACGTCGTCAGCGTGAGAGAGCCTTGGCTCGACAACGACGTCGGCCATGTTCGGAACCTGCTACTCGGGATCATCTCCTGGGTAGGCGAGCAGGAACGGCTTCGACTCACTGAGCGGGTCAGGTCCGGTATCGAGCGCGCTCGACGCCAAGGTGTCCGCCTCGGAAGGCCCCCGGCCGAGATTGACCTTGCCAGAGCACTCAGGCTCAAGGCTGATGGTGGATCGCTCCGGGGCATAGCATCCTCCCTTGGGTGCTCGACGTCGGCCTTGCAGAGAGCAATTGCGCTGTCCCAGAAACCCCTCCAATTCGACCCCCAAAAAGACGGGGAAATTTGATGGTGACCAGCCCCGGAATCACCTGTCCCGGAACCTTTAGTTTTTGGGACAAGTGAAAGCCGTCACATCCTCCCCGCCTACGCCCCCCGAGTGTGCGCTTTGCATTCATCACGGTTCCGGTCCCGTCTTCGAGCAGCCACACCTTGGTCATTTCCGTGCGGTGCTCGGCTTCCTGAGGTTCGGTGGGATGATGACGATTCGGTTGGCGGCAACGCCACCGGGACATCCGGGAGTCTGAAAAATCACATAAGGATCGCCCCGATGGCTTGGGTCTGATCCCCCAAACGGCTGAGCGCATGTCACCGAGCCACGTGTTTTGCCCTTGAACAAGTAGTCCACGGCCCAGGCTTCTATTCGCTCAAAGTCCGAGGCTGCTTCACCAGTTCCCATGTTCTGAAGTGGGCCACTCGGCCACTCGAATCGGGCTTTGGGTCCAAGGGAGGCTACGATCTCTTGCTGACACTGAGTGTAAAACCAGTCACTGATTTCATGCTGTACGTGACAAAGCTTCTTGCTCCGATTGAAGACCAAGAAGTACTTCATTCCATCCTTACCAGTGCAATCAACCAGAGACAGCGATTCGTTGGAATGAAGGGTCGATTTCGAGCACTTGCTCCTCGTCGATGCCGGAGATTCCTCCCACCAGAATGGTCCTACCTGTTTTGGAAATCTACTCGGTAGGAAGTCCCCTTCGTCACCATGAGCCAGTGCCGGAACAAGCATGACGGCGACAGCGAGGACCCATGAAGGTGACATCCGATAATGATACCCCCATGATTTCCGGCTAGCAAGTCGCATGTTCAGCCACTTCAATCTCCATCGGATACGTACTGTGGCTCATAGAACGCCGACGCGGACTCAAGCAGTGATACTGTTGGTAGACGGAGGCGACGGGCGAATGCCACAGCAATCGCCTGATCATTCGGATATGTCCGAGCTACCCGGGCTATCGCTGCGTCTAGCTCATCCACGCTGTATTCTTTCCTGTCCAGAGCTGAGACCCCACGACGGTCAAGTACCTTCTTTTTGGACCAACGGACATCATAGGAACTCTGTGTCACGTGGGCCTCCCTTAGCCTCCGGTAGTCGGCATAGATCAACTCGTCCTCGGTAAACGTTGAAATGATTCGCTCTATCGAGTCATGCATCCGTATGACCACATCGAATGCCACTCCGTGGTCCAATCCGTTATCCGAGAAAAACCTGCGGTTCGCTTCAACCTCTACTCTAAGTTCGTCAACAATCCCATGAAGTCGAACCCAGAACATGCTGATGAAAGGCCAAGGTACCTTCTCATCAGCATCTAGGGCTATGATGAGCTTACAGAAATCCTGAACCCAGTGAAGCTTTAGCTGGGAGTTGTAGTCATTCTGCCCACGCCTATTCCTCCTGACGAAGCACTCATTGAGCCATCGAAGGGCTTCGTCAGTGACAAGCTCCGACCCCGAGTAGCCAGGGTCTCGGGTCCAATCACCACTAGGGTCCTGGATGATTCCTTTCCTCGCCAGAATTGAAGGTAGGTCGCTCATGTCAGCACTTCCTCAGGAAAGGCGCCCACCGGGCCACGTCAAGCTTGGGATCGATCTGCGCCTTACAGGTCTCGCATTAGGGCTCTGTGATTTGTTGAACCATTTCAGGATATTGTTGAAGCTACACCTGTCAGCCCCGAATGGAAGGCTGTGCTACAGCGTGGGCGCCGCTGGACTGGGGCCAGTAGCGTTGGGCCTGCTTGTTCTCGTCTTGGGTTCCCCCGGAGTCAATCGAATGCGGACTTCGCCGCAGGTGGCGTTGACCACATGTTCAGTACCCTCATCTCGAACGTGAACAAGTCCAGCCTGAACTAGCTGAGCCACATGATACGAAGCGGTCGACTGAGCCACTCCCAGTACCCTAGCCAACGCGCCTACGGTATGTGGGGACTTGGACACGGCCAAAAGCATGGCTACCCGTCTTGGGGACGAGAGAGCGGAACCTAGATCGGTGATGGTGGTTTGGGTCATGTGGTTCAAGACACCTTTCTGGTCCAAGAGAGTTGCCGCCCAACGAGTCCCTCGGCTTCATCCTTGATAAGGGTGATCTGTGAGAGCGTGCTGAAGCTGTCCCTGAGCGTGAAAGTTTGGGTGTACTCGACTAGATATCGCTGGTGACTCCAGTACCGGCCCGCGTCACCGATGAAGGTCCTCACTCTGGCATCGGTCCAGAAGTTCGAAGGTCTCATCTCACCCCGCCCGCTGTCAGGTCGATGGTCTACGGTGAACAAGACAACCAAGCCCCCGGTCTCCTCGACGCACTGTCTGTAGTACTTCAAGAGTTCCCAAAGGTTGGCTGCCATCGCGCGGGATTCGGCGATCCCCATGTCCCAGTTGAGCGATGTCTCTGGGTGCAGGATCACGTCCAAGGAGTCTGACCAGTTGCTCAAGGTCATCGGATCGATCACGAGCACAAGGTCCTGCGTCTGGTCGGTGATTGGGTGGTTGGGTACAAGTCCCTGTTGCACTAGGTACCAAGAGATACTTCCAACTAGACCGACGCCAACCCGTCGACCAACCCTATGCTGAATGAAGGACTCGATGAAACGGCTTGGATCAACATCGTCCGGCAAAGCCACTTCAACCAAAGCACCCGGTAATCGAGCTATGTCAGCCATCAGGGCATCAATAGGATTGCTCTGAACCTGAACATCTTCGATCTCGTAGGCCGTACCCTCTCGAATGTACACGGTCGCATCCATGGGGTGCTTGGTGGACTCAGCCTTGACCCAACTGCCTTTCCCCAAAGGGAGTGACCTAATGCTAGGTACCTCCCCCTGGGAAGCGTCCAATTCATATAGCTCGTCGAGGGGTTGAACAGTCGTGGGGGTGTGACACTTGCCCCGGATTCGCCTGACGTAGCGCATATCCATGCTCCTGCCTCTCCAGACCTTCTGTCCCAGGGGGCGTACGCATGGATCGTAGGGTCCCACTTCAAGCTGCGATGACCTTTCGCGCGGTTCCCAGCGTGATGGCTTCTGGATTGGCCGGAGCCCGTAACGGTCAACGTACTCAAGCAAGATGAAATCGAGCTTGGCTATGTCCGCCTCTGCGAACTGTTGTCGGTCCCGTCGACGGCCTCGAAGGCGCACCTCCATCTTGTAAGCCCAGGTTGCTCCTCGTTGGATTCGATAGACGGAGAGCAGGCCCTTGGTTCTCGCTCGACGACGGACTTGGATTGGAACTTCATGATCTCGAAGTAGGCTTGCCTTTCGAGCATACGCACCTCGACCGGTGCAAGCCTTTGAACCCAACTGGGATGCTAGGTGTTCCGCGTCGGCCGGAGTCAGGACGATGTATCTTTCCGCTGTAAGATAGTGCTCAACGGAGTACTCGGTACCCCCAAGTTGAGCCACGACATTGCAGATCTTCTCGATGTCCCATGATCGAACGCCTTGCAGTTCGAGGTGTAGGTCATCACCGGAGAGGTCCACACCAAGACCGTAGAGGCGGGTCTTGAACTTCCGATTGAAGAGCACCAACGGACTGGACTTGCTCTTCTTGCCGACTCCAGGCCCCGTATGGGTCAACCACGCTGACCCTCTCATCACCCACCAACCAGGTCGTACTAGCCGCCAAGCGTTGCTCTCGGGGGGTGTAGCTGACCACCCCAGCCGCTGTAGTACGTCGTGTCTCCTTGCCTTGTCACAAGACACTCGTAGCCGGACACCGTACCCGTGACCGTACACGACGACACCACTTGCCTTTGGACCAGTTAGGGTGAGTGCAGGCGAACCATGATCCAATCCCGTGTCGTCCAGTCCGAGCACCAGATCATCTTTGAACGAGGTAGAGGCGTCGCGACGGGGCATGTCTACCGATGGTCCATCGATACTCTTCGATTATCGTACTTACGGCGAGGTCGGGGTTGGACCCGGGTTTGGTTTACGCGGGGGCTAGCTTGCCCGGACGGCTGCTAGCCAGAGTTCGAGAGCCTCATCGCTCACGTCGTCCCAGTTCATCCGTCGGCGAACCATCTCGATCCTGACGGACTGATGAAGTTCCGCGCTGATGCGTCCACGAAACCAGCTCCTAGCTGGGGACGGACGAGTCATGTTGGCCCGTGAGTCGCTATGAGTGTCGCTAATGTCCATGTTGCACTCCGAGTGATAAGTGTTATCACTAACTCGATGATTCGTCCAGCACAACCCCCCGAGAAGCGAGCTTCGAAAATCGTTGCAGTTCGGCTGACTCCCCCAATGTACGACGCTCTACTGAAGTTGGTTGATATCGAGAACCAGACTCTGGCTGCAAGAGGCATGGCTCCGCTGGTAACCACCTCCTCGTACGTGTTGAGCACCTTCCTTCGAGCCGCGGAGTCGGCTGGGATACCCCTCCTTGGTGCACCACAAGGCAAGCTCAACGCTGAACCACTTAAGGTCCTGCCTGCTCGGATACGTTCAAAGGGTTCGAGTAAGCGTCCAAAGGAAGTGGATAGCCGCTACACCCGGATACTTAGGGACGACATCATCCCTAGAAAGAAGTCGTAGCAGCCACCTTGAACGGGATTATTTTCGGCCGACTTTCTCACCACCGACACAGGTGTCCGCGCCGATCTGATCCGCGCGTACGGCACTATTCCCGGTGCTTTGAGGAAATAACCATGCGAATATCGGATCACTTGCACCAAGTAGTCCAGGTCGAACCGGGGTCGGAGTCCCAATGAACCTCGGTGTCGCACGCAAGGTCATGGCTACTGTCAACTTGGCTGAAGGTGACATCGGCATACATCCGGATGATCCGACCATCTACTTCTTTGAAGCCAAGAGGTTCCTGGAGAGGTACGAAGTCCGGTTGGATGTAACCGGGGAGCTAGTGGTAGGTCCTGGGCTACTTCCAGAGGAGCATGACCTCCTTGTCTTGATTGCCCGCCCCCTGGTTCAGAAGCTCGTCGAAGAACTTGAGGGAGCATGACACGCAAGCGACCTCGACTTGTAGCCTTCGACGGGATTCGCAGGGTGGTGCTCTACCTGAGGGTCAGCACCAAGAAGCAGGCCACAGAAGGACAGTCGTTGGATGCCCAAGACCGGGCGCTCCGCAAGTTCTGTTTCGAGAACGGATGGGAGGTCGTTGCCGTATTCCGTGAAGAGGGGGTCAGTGCTCGTGATGACGGGCGTCCACAGTTCAAGCAGATGATCGAGTTCGTCATCAATGCTTGCAACGGGATCGAAGCCATCGTCGTGCTCATGAGTTCTCGCTTTTATCGGAACTCTCTCAAGTCACGGAACGAGAAGCAGGTTCTGGCGGGGCACGGAGTTCGTGTGGTGCCGATGCTTAACAAGGTAGAGGACACCCCGGGTGGGAAGTTGGCTGAACGGGTCTACGAGGCTTTTGACGAGTATGAAAGCGACGTGATCGGCATTCGAACTCGGTTGGGGATGGCGGAAAACGCACGAAAAGGGTACCTGAACGGTAGCCAAGCTCCGTATGGCTTCGTAGCGGCGCCGATAAAAGACGGCGCCAAGATGAGACGCAAGGCTGTCGTTGCCCCAGAGGAGGCTGAGGTCGTACGTGACATCTTCAAGCTCTACTCAGAACTGACGGGGGCTAAAGGAGTAGCAATGGAACTCACCCGTCGAGGACTTCGCTATAGATCAGCCCCTTGGGACAAGGACAAGATTCTCGCTACCCTCAAAAACTCCGCTGCTATAGGTTGTTTGGAGTGGGGACGGTTCGACACCAAGACGGGTGAGGAGCGGCCAGAGATCGAGAGGCAGGTCATCGAGTGCGAGAGAATCATTGATCAACCTTTGTGGGAGACGGTCCAAAGGCTTCTTGCTGAACGTGATCCCAGCAAGACCCCTGGCCAGGTCACCGCGAGTCCCATGTTGTTGGCCGGACTGGTGAGGTGTGGACGGTGCGGGAAGAGTTACGGTATCGAGACTGGCCAGAAGACGATGGCCGACCAAACGAAGGTCACCCATAGGTACTACAACTGTCGTCAGTTCGTCCGCTGTGGCAAGGAGGTCTGCGAAGGCTTCCGTATCCCGGAACAGACGTTTGACGATGCAGTGATCGCCTTTCTGAGCGAACGGCTCTTCACCACCGAGAGATGCCGAGAGATCCTCCACGAGGTCATGAGTGAGACCGGGGGCATCCAAGAGAAGACCACCGAGAAGCGGAAGCAGCTCGAAGCATCAAGGAGGGAAGTAGAACGTCTGATCCAACGGTGGGAGGCAGCCTTCGAGGCCGACACCGACCTTCAGGAACATGGCGGACCCGGCCGGTACAAGGAGCTACTCCAGAAGAAGCGTGACCTCGACCGAGCCATTGTTGAGCTTCGAGAGCTACGTCGACCACCCGTAGACCTTGCTCGCCCAGAGGTCATTCAGCGCTTCCAGAAGCTCCTCAAGGAAGCCCTTCGAGGTCCGGATCGTCAGGTGTCGAAGCGGTACCTTCGGATGCTTGTGGCTCGGATAGTTGTTCACCCCAGCTCGACTGGTGCGCGCGAGGTCAACATCGAAGTCATCGCAAAAGGAACCGGGGTTGTCACCGCTATGGCAACAACCCCGTCTTTGGTTCCCTCGATGCTAACCGCCGAGAGGGCGGTTCATGCATCCGTAGGGGAGTGGCTCCAGCTCAAGGACTCGAACCTTGGACCCGGCGGTTAACAGCCGCCTGCTCTACCGACTGAGCTAAGCTGGAAAACAGTCGGGCCAAGGCTATCTATGCGTACCTATTCGTCAAGGCACATCGTTGAGTGGCCTGTCGAATTTGGGCTTTTGCGGCGCGCAAACGGGCCCAATTGCCGCGAAAATGCCGAGGAATTCGCTCCGGCCTCCCGGCTTTGGCCCCTGCCGTGGATTCTCGACCCATCGACGCCCGTCTCGCGCCGTCCGGCATTGCCGCCCCGCGTCCGTGCCGCGCCGTTGTCTCGCCGTACCAACCACATCAGCAATACCCTGGCTGACGAGCGGCTCAAACCAGCACTTCTAAATCAACACTTCCGTCGGACACCCCGACACCACTTGCACCTGAAACACGTCCCCGGACTTCAACAGGTCGCAGTAGCTGCCAGTAATCTCGACCGTGTGCGAGTTGAGCTGCGTCCAACCGTTATCGACGTTCATCTTGATCAAGGTGTTGTCGAAATAGACGTTCACCTGGGTCCAATCCGGGGGTGGCGAGTCGAGTGCGATCGTGCAACTGATGGCGAGCTCGGCTGCAATGCCTTTAAGCGACTGCGTCAGTTGAGCCGCGTCGTTGACCGGGTAATACGCGAGATCGGTCGACGCCGCCTTGGGGCGCGCGGTACCGCCAGCAGTGGCGAGCCGATTGAGCACACTTTCGTAGGCTTCGCTGCCCGGCAAGCCAATCACGTAGGTTCTAATGCCCGCAGCAAAAAGCTTGGCAATCGGCGCCACGGTGGCGTCAGCGTCAATGCAATTGCCACCACCGCTCAGTGTCTTGTCGCAGCAGTTGAGCGCCGAAGTGCACTTGATGTCTTGGTCCAACCACCAACCCTCGATGTTGGGGATGCAATGCGCAGAATCGCAGGAAATATCCACGTTGCAGTTGGGTGCGCCGTCGGTCGCGAGAATCACACTCGTGTCGCTGCCGAGGGCGATCAACTTGCCCACCAAGCCCTCGAGAGTGGCACTGGTGGGCGTCGAGCCTTCCGGTATGTAAAGGCCAATGTCATACATCAGCTTGGCGAGCTTCGGCCCATCTTTGCCTGAAAGAGCATAAGTTACCGCATCACCCGGTGCCGTGACGTTTATCTCAGTACCCGGATTACAAGACTCAACGTCGCCAAGTTGCGGAAAGACGGCGGCGCCATAGGCCAACCGATGCCCAAGAGCGAACAGCACATCGTGAATGGCGCGCAATGACGCGTCATACTTCCTGATCGGGTTGCCGGTAACCGGATCCGTCATCGTATCGCGCATGCTTCCCGAGCGGTCCAAGACCAAGTACAAGTTCTTGCGCGTCGATACGACGGGCAAAAATTGATTACCGCAGTAGCCTGCCGCGTCGGGTGACGGGGGAGCGCTCGCGTCAAAGCCGTCGATCGGGACAACACCTCCCGCGTCCGCTCCAGCGTCCATGTCGGCTGGCGTCGTGCCGCCCTGGTACGCCGGGGGATGAGTGTCCTTGGCGCATCCAACGCCGAGCATGACCCCAAGGGCCAGAGTGCCAATCCTGCCGCCGGCTGAAGGACGCATCAGGGTTCCATCCTAGCGCAAGTCTTGCTCCGGCCTGCCCCTGCAATTCACTCTACCGCTCGTGCAGGGCGGAAGGTTCGCCCGAAACCCGCGTCCGCGTTATGTTCCGGGGGTGCCACGCCGCCCCTGGTCCGAACGAATTGCCGTCGTCATCGCGACCTTGGCCTGCCTGGTTTTTGCCCTGGGTGTACGGGACACGCCCGCGCCGCCCGACGTCCCACCCGCGCCCACTGCGGTGTCCTCACCCACGCCTTTCGAACGCGACGCCACGCTCGAGGTAGGCGTGATGGCCGCAGGCGATAGTCCGACTCCGATTGCGCGCGCTAAGGCCAAGGTGTTCTACGAGCACGCGGGGCGCTTTCATTTGGTTGGCACGGCCGAGACCAACGACCAAGGGCGGACTCGCATTACAGCTCTGCCACGGGGGGTACTCTGGGTCACGGCCGAGTCCGATGGCAAAGCTCGCGCTTCGACCCAGCTTGTCATGGATGACAAGGAGCGTCACACCGAGCTCTTGCTCGTGCCGGCGCAGAGTGAAACGGTCACGGTAGAAGACGAGCAGGGCGCCCCGATCGAGCAGGCAACGGTACTCGTCTCGACCACGGATCCCTTACCCTATGGGGCATTGACCGACAAAACCGGCAACGCCACGGTGGGTCGGCTCGGTGCCGCACCCTACGTAGTCAAGGTATCGGCTAAAGGCTACGAATCGGCAACGTTACGCGGCATCACAGCTCCGGTAGTCGTCAAGTTGCGTCGCCTGGGTGCATTGCTCGTTACAGTGGTTGAAGGTACCGATCAACCGGCTGCTGGTGCCACGGTGACACTCTCGGGGACGAGCCTCTGGCCTGCGCGGCGCGTTACGACCAACGCTCGTGGTCAAGCGAACGTGCATGGCCTGCTCGCGGGCTCGTTTGATCTGCGTGCCATCAAGGGCGATCTCATCAGTCGCACCGAGCAGAGCGTTGCGCTCGCTCGCGGTGAACAACGCACGGTAAAATTGCAGCTGATCCAGGGCCGCAAGGTCACTGTGCTCGTCACCGATGGCGAAGGCGAGCCCTTCGTGCCCGTGCCTAACGCCGACGTCGTGGTCACCGAAGGTGGTTTGTCGAGTTTCCCAGAACGCGGGCGCACGTCGAGCGATGGTCGGATCACGCTTGGGCCCTTCGAACCAGGCCCGCTGTCTGCGTCAGCCACAGCCCGCGATTTCGTCGGCACGTCGGTAGTCGCAGTGCCGGATTCAAGCGCCGAACCGGTGCGTGTGGTCCTGCGCCGCGGTGGCACCCTCACCGGGCGTGTCGTCGACATGTACGATCACCCGATCGATGGCGCGAGCATCGAGATAGTAGGCACCGATTTCTCGGGTCTACCTGTCGCGGAAACGCCACGGTATCGCGAATTGCAGGCCGCGGGGTTCGCGCGCGCCCTCGGTGGCCCCGAAGCCTTGCTCGCTATCGGCGAACTCGGGATAACCGAAGGCCCCATACCGCCCATTCCCGGTGCGGCTGCCAACAGTGACTACCTGCTTTCGAGTGACGATCTGCGGCGCGCGCTGGCGATCAAGGCGCCGAACCCAAACGACGTCGAACAATGGGTCACACGCTACGATGGAAGCTTTCACGCACACCCAGTCACTCCCGGGCGGCTGCGTGCCCTCGCACGTCATCCAGCCTACGTCGAGGGGTTGAGCGAGCTCGTTTCGCTCGCTCCAGGTGCAACCGCCGAGGTCAAGGTCGTGTTGCACGCTGGCGGCGCCATCGAAGGCGTCGTCGTCGATCGCTGGGGTCGCCCCATTGGCGGCGCGCGCGTCGAGTTGGCCGCCTTGCTCGGCTCACGCGTGCAAGCGACTTACACGGCCGATGACGGTGCTTTTGCCTTCGCCGCGCTGCCCTCGGAGGTCACAATTACGGTTGCCCGTGGTGACAACCCCGATCGCCCGGTCGTACGTGAGCACGTCACGGTTCGTGAAGGCAAGCGCGAACCCGTGCGCATCATGCTACCCGAAGCACGCGAAAGCGTCGAGGTGCTTGTGGTTGACGAACGCGATCAGCCGCTCGAAGGCGTCGAGGTGGTCATTGCCTCACTCGAGCCGGGCTCACCGCTCCGGCAAACACGCTTTACTGGTCCCGATGGTCGCGTTGGGTTCGAGGACGTTCGCGAATTGGCCCTCTCCATTACCGCCGAGAACCCCGGCTATGCACCCACGGTCGAACGCCTTAGCAAGGCCCCAGCCCAAGCGAAAATCACGCTCAAGCGCGGGGTACTCGTCACCGGGCGGGTCACTTCGGTGCGCGGTCGCGTGCCCGTTGCCAGTGCGCGCGTCACGGTCGTCAGTGCCGGGCGCCGGCGCATGGCCACTACGAATTCAGAAGGTGTCTGGCAGATGGCGGACGTGCCCGAAGGTCCGGTACAGCTCACGATCGAGGCGTCGGATCTACCCATCGTTGAGGTCGAGCGAAGCGTGGTGCAACAAGCGCGCTTGGATCGCGCCTACGATCTCGGTGAAGTGGATCTCCCCGACGCAGGTAGCGTCTCGGGCAGCGTGGTCGACGCTCGTGGAGATCCGGTCGTTGGCGCTCAAGTGAGCACAACGCCCATCTCGGGTTACTCTCCCGTTGCCGCGCTGCCCAAGGGAACGGTCGTCAGCGACCAATTCGGCCGGTTCCGCTTGATGCGGGTTGCGGTAGGCAAAGTTGTGTTGCGTGCCTTTGCTCCTGGTGTTGGGCGCGGAGTCTCCGAAGCGGTTGAATTGTTGAGCGGTCACGATCGCGAAGATGTGCGCATCAAGCTCGATCAACCCGTTGTGGACGAGTCGCCAGCTGCAGCAACTTCGGGGGTTTCGGTCTCATTAGGTCAGTCGGGTTCGAACATTGTCGTCGAATTGGTGGCCCCAGCCAGCGAAGCCGAACGAGCTGGCATTCGCCCCGGAGATCATGTCATCGCCATCGACGGAGTGAAGCTTCGTGACGCGCCCGACGCACGCGCGCGCCTGTCAGGACGGGAGAACTCGGACGTACTGCTGGAGCTGGAACGCCAAGGACAATCGTTGCGACTGCGCACGGTGCGAGAGATCGTACGACGCTAGGGTCGGAGGGTCGGAAAGCGTCATTTCTGCCCTGCCGCGGGCTGTGGCCTTCGGTTTTCCTTACTTGGAACTTTGCACTCTTTTACGAATTCCCGGAGCAAAATGCGATCGGCATGCGCGGACAAACGGCCCGAATAAACTGGGGATTTGGGCGCCTGCGCAGGCCAAAACGCGAATAACTGTAGAAAAGTTCATTGGCGCCGACCGATGAATTTCCACATGGTCGGGGGGACCTGACGACATTGCGTGCTGGTTGCGTTGTCCAGCCCTCACCAAGTATCTTGGGCAGGCCACCTGAATTGCCGCTGCGAACGCAACGGCTTCCTTCATGAGTAAGAGCACCCCCCCCTCCCACATGCGGCTCATTGCACCGATGCTGCGTGTGTTGCTTGTAGACGACGACCAAGTCGTGGTGAGGGCGTTGCGCCGTGCACTGTTGACGAAGCGACCCGATTGGTTGGTCACCACGCAGTCAGGAGCCGCCGCAGCGTTGGCAATTTTGGCGCGCGAACCGTTTGAAGTCGTCGTCAGTGACTATGAGATGCCAGAGATGAACGGTGTGGAACTGTTCCGTCGCATCAAGCGACAATTCCCCGCCATGCTAAGGGTTATCGTGTCAGGCAAGGCCAGGGATAGCGCGGGAATCATCCCGCCCGGGCTCTTACACGGGTGGTTACAGAAATCGAATACGGCCGACGATCTTGCGAAGGCCATCGAAGAACTGCTCTTGCGACGCGACAAATCCAAGCGTAGCCGGCGGGCTGGTTGAATCATCAGCGAAACGTAGTATGTGCCCGCCCGCATGGCTGGCAATAGTTTCGGCAAAGCGTTTCGCATCACTACGGCGGGCGAGTCCCACGGACCTGGCAATGTCGTCATTATCGACGGTTGCCCACCGGGGATCGAATTGTCGGAAGACGATTTGCTAAAGGATCTCGCGCGCAGAAAGCCGGGCCAAAGCGCGGTGGTCACCCAGCGTCGCGAGGATGACTTGCCCGAGATCCTCAGCGGCGTATTTGGCGGCAAGACAACGGGTACGAGCATTGCCATCTTGGTGCGCAATGCCGATCAGCGCAGTCGCGACTACGACGACATCAAGGATGTCTATCGCCCGGGCCACGCCGATTTTACCTACGATAGGAAGTACGGTCAACGCGACTATCGCGGTGGCGGACGCTCGAGTGCCCGCGAAACGGTGGCGCGAGTGGCGGCAGGTGCGGTTGCTAAGAAGCTAATATTGCAGGATTTTGGTGGTTTGGTCGTCGCGTATACGAAGCAGGTCGGACCCTTGGTGGCCCGCGTCGACGCTCCCGAAGCGGTCACACTCGACGCCGTAGAACAAATGCCCGACGGCAGCCCGAACATCGTGCGCTGTCCGGATCACGCGATAGTTCCGCGAATGATCGAGCTTATCGACGAGATGCGACGCGCCACCGATTCAATCGGCGGAGTCGCGGAACTCGTGGCCACGGGTATTCCGGCTGGCCTCGGTGAGCCCGTCTTTGACAAGCTCAAGGCCGACCTTGGCAAAGCGCTGTTTAGCTTGCCTGCGGTGCTGGGTGTCGAATACGGCGCCGGTTTTGCCGTGGCCACTGCGCGCGGCAGCGAGAACAACGACACGTTTACTCCGGGCGCGGTTGGCGGCGTTGAGAATATCGTCACCACGACGAATCGCCATGGTGGCATGCTTGGTGGGATTTCGTCTGGGATGCCGATCGTGCTGCGCGCCGCCATCAAGCCGACGAGCAGCTTGGCTCGACCGCAACCCACGGTGCAGCGCAACGGCCAACCAACCACCATGCGCACCCTCGGTCGCCACGACCCTTGCCTTTTGCCGCGCTTTGCCCCCATGGGCGAAGCCATGCTGGCACTGGTCATCGCTGACCACTGGCTGCGCTGGCGCGGGCAATGTGCCGGACGAACCGGCTAGGCTAGACCCTAAGGTGCGGTGATACGTGGCGTCCCAGTGCCGGTGTGGCAACTGTTGCAGGCAGCAGCCGGTGTTGCTCCAGTCATGATCTTTTCACCGTTAGCATTGCGAATGCGGACCTCCGCCTTCGCCCAGTTGATGGTGGCGGCGGTGCGCAAATAGAAATTGCCGTTGGTTCCAGAGTAAGCCGTATAAAGGTTCGTGCCATCGTTGACGCCCACTTGGACGTTCGGTGCCGCCGTCGTACCGGTGGACTTGTAGACGGTGCCAGCGAAATACCAATGCGGAGCACTGGTCGTACCGGTATGGCAAGTCAGGCAGTCTTTTCCGGCATTGTGGTTGCCACTCGGAACGTCGGGCAATCCGGTTGAACTGTAGGTCACGGTTTTCCAGAAGCTTGCGCCTGCCGCTGCGGAAGCACCGCCGGTTGCAGACGTGCCTCCAGTTGCCTTCCCACCAGTTGCAGTTGAGGCACCGCCGGTATTTGCTGTCCCACCTTTACCGGCAGTGCCGCCAGTTGCGGCTGCATTGCCGCCTGTAGCCGAAGTGCCACCCGCGCTCGGGGTTCCGCCATTCGACGTAGTACCACCTGCATTGGCAGCCCCACCTGTTGCGCTTTTCGGCGCCCCACCTGTACTCGCGTTGCCGCCAACCGAGGTCGTGCCGCCGAACGCGGAAGAAGAGCCGCCTTGACCGGTACTGGTGGACAAAGTGCCTCCGGTTGCGCTCGTAGTTGTGCCACCATTGGCGTTTGAGCCACCATTCGACGCGCCACCGAGCGAAGGTTCGCCACCCACGTTAGACTCGAGCGGGGTGTACACACCCGCAGAACACGCGAACAGGAGGCTTGGCAAGATAGTGACTGATGCCCACACGAGAGACTGCGAATTTCGACGATTCATTGGACGTGTTCCTCCGCGCTTTAGTCAAAGAGGTGAATTCAGTCGGAACAAATCAGGCAGCGGATCCGTGAATTCGTGAGTTGCGCATAGCTCCGTCGACGACTTATGTCGTCGTTGTGGGGCTACAACGCCACACATTTTCGGCACGAACAGCATATTTGAACGTGATTGCGGCTGCAGCCGCAGCCGCCGAATCTATTCACAAACATGCGCGGCTGCGTCGCACTGGTTGTCACCGCAATCGCCTGAATCTCGGCAGCTAACACAGGCAAATTCCACTGGGTCGCAGTAGGGCTTGACACTCGTGCAATCCCCATCGGCTAAGCAACCCACACATTGCTGCGTCGCCGCTTGGCACCGCTTGCCGATCATTGAAGTCGCGCATTCGCCATCCGTCGCACAGCTGGCGCAGCGGTGAACGCCCTCATTGCAAGTCATACCACTCGGGCAGGAAAAATCGTCTGAGGCAGTTTCCGCGCTGGTCCCCGCAACTTCAGCACAGCTCGGCACACAATGGCGACTCGTTTTCTCGCACACGTAACCAGCTAAGCAATCCGAGTCCATGCCGCATTCAAAGCAGCGATGCAGCACGGTATCGCAACGGCCTCGACTCGCGCGCGTGCAATCACTGTCCGCGTTGCATTCCGCACAGCGAAGCCACTCGGCCGCGCAGACCAAGGCGTGCTCCTTGCAGTGATGAGTGCATTCGGCAATGTTCGGATAGCCGGACACATTGTTCGAGCGGCCACCTGTTGCTGCGCCGCCCGTGGTCACGCCGCCGGTGGCAGGATTCGCTATGGTCGCGCCGCTTTGACCTGATGCGGAGGCGCTCCCCGAACCACTCCCGCTACTGCCAGCCATGCCAAACGTGCTCGGAACGTCAAAATCAACGCGTGTATTGCAGGCGCTACCCACAACCGTCAATCCGAACAAACTCGTCCAAGCGATCCAGGATCGGATCCGGTAGCTCACTTTTACCGAGCCTTCCGCGCCAACTCAGCTGCACGAAGTTGCGACGCAGCCGCACTCGCCGCCAGGGGACTGTTAGGATACCGCGTATCGAGTTCGGCGTAGAGGGCAATCGCCTGGTCGTAGTTCCCGCGCCGTAACGCCAAGGTCGCTCGAGCGAACAGCTCGTTTTGCGCAGCCAACGACGACGGGCTGGATGCTGACTCGGAGCGGTCGTTCGTGTCGCGCTCGTTCGTGTCGCGCTGCTTGGTGGCCCGGACCAAAGCGGGCGTAACGCTTTCAACGTCGCTGCTTGGCTGATGCACCGGCGAAGTCGATCGTTGTCCGGAAGGTGTCGCCTGCTTCAACTGGGTGCCCGCACAACCGCTAGGCCAGTGACTCCCAGCTGTCACGAACGATCGCTCGCCAAAAGCGCGCACTTCGACGATGCCCTCAGAAACGGTCACAGCGGTACGGTGACCGCAGTTGTCCGCTTGCTCGTTCAATGCGACATCGAACACGGTACCATGCACCTCAATTTCAGCGTCTGGGGTGTTGACCAGGAAGCGCTCTTGGGCGCGTTGTTTTACGACCGAGAACACCGTATGGCCACGCGAAAGCGAGAAACGGTGCGTGGTCCGTCCTTCTTCGTAGACGAGTGTGGTGCCACCTGCGATGCGCAAGCGCGTGCCCGATGTCAACGTGAGGTCCCGCGAATCGCCCAGGGTCGTTTCGAGACGACTACCGGGTGCAAAGTGTTCAGCGCTGGCCAACGCAACATCAGCCACGCTAACCTTTCCGTCGCGGCAATCAACCTGGTCAAGACACGGCGAATCGGTCCCCGCGGGCACTGCGGCTGCTGCGCTTGCACGGCGCTCTGCATCGGTCACCGCATGGATCCAAAGCACGGCACTTGCAGCAACAGCGGCCACCGTACCCCCAACGTAGAGGCGTTTGCGCCAGAAGCTTCGTCGCCGTACGCGATGCATCGCCTCAGCCACCACAGCAATGCCCTGATCGCGAGACAACGCAGGCCCGTGATCCTGCAGCGGCTTGCGCTGCAGGATCAGCGCTGCAGTGTGGGAAAGATCGCGTTCAACCACCGCGAACCTCCGCCGTCTTCTGATACTCACCCATGTATTGGGCAAGTTCGGGATCACTTGCCAACTTGTCGTGCAGTTCACGCCGACCGCGAACAAGTCGACTCTGAGCAGCCGCAACGCTGCTACCGGTAATTTGGGCGATCTCGGCTAGCTCATATCCGTGGACGTCATGCAACACGAACGTCCAGGATTTCTTTGCGTCCATCGCGTGCAGAAAGCTCTCCACTCGCCGCACCAGACTGCGCAGGCCGACCGGTGAATTGCTGACGCGCTCTGCAGCTTCACCGGTGTCGCCACCGTCGAGCACGAACAGCCGACGCTCAACCTTGCGACGCCTGAGATGGCGATAGACCACCCGCGCCGATACCAGAGAACCCCAGGCATCCAGCGGGCACTCGCCGCGAAAAGACCCTAGACCGGTAACGAGTTCGATCAGCGCCTGCTGGATCAGATCATCGTAGTCTGGATCGCGCATGCCAAGCAGGCGCGAAATCGTTCGATCGACGATCGGCCGAATGCGATCATGAAACGAGGCGGCTGCGCGGGGCTGCCCAGCCACGACGCGGCGAACCAGCTCCAGGTCGTCGGCTGCATCATGTGGCTTTGAGGCCCCGCTGGTACCCGGTTCGACCGCGCTCTGCTCATCCGCAGCACCACCGGGAATGACTCGCAGATTGGCTCTTTGGGAGTACTGCAACACGACCTTGATCCTAATGTGACCCAGCCACCGTCAGGCGAGGCGCAAGGCACAGCGATTTATCTAATACCCGATCGTGTGACGGGAAGTGCCCCCAGCGAAGTTAGCGTCAGGGCTCACAGCCCCCACCGCAAGCATGAACTTTCAACCGAAGCGCGCCGAAACTGCGGCACCTAGAAGCGCGCCATCACACCAACGCCAACGGTCCCCAGCAAGATCGGTATAGTGGCCGCGGTTCGGCCACGGACATTGACTTGAATCTTACCACCTTGCGCTTCGGCGCCTACATCGGTGTAAATCGCCGCATACTGCGTTAGGTCCAGAGAAAACCGCAATGCCAGTGAACCCAACGGCAAGTAGGTAATCTTCTTGTCTGGTGTGACATCGTCTTCCGACAGGTGCGTGATGGCGAATTGTCGCCCTCCCACACGGGCGACCGCCGCCACTCGGGCCCGACTTGAAAGTGAGATAAGTCTGACGCTTCCCACGACTCCAAGCGACAACCAGCGGGTGCTTGCCTGTGCCGTAGGGATCGCGCCAATTCTTGCGTCGGCATAAAGCCCGAAACCTGTACTTACTCCGAATTCGCGAGTTGCGTCAAAGTAGGCACCAAAGCTGTTGGCGTCACCGGGGGAGGCCATGACCGCTGCCAGCGAGAAGGCGTACCGATTCTCTGGCGGTACGAGCAGTTTTGTTGGCGCTCGCGGTGGTGTGACGACTAGGGGCGCTCGCGGTTGAGCGTAAGTCGGGTCATCAAATGCGGCGAACAGGGAAGCGACGACGAACCCAACACTGCGCCCGCGCTCCTCTTCGGGATCTGCGGAGCCAAAAGTCAAAACGCGTTCTGCGTCGGTGCTGGACCGAGGCAAATGCCCGACGATGAGAGCTCGCTCGTGGTTCGGCCCTTGCCAGGAGATCGAAACGTAGGCGCGGTTGGGATCGACCGAAGTAGCTTGAGGAGCCTCGACGGCAGCATTCCGCGCCTCGAGACGCAAACTCGTCGACGCCCCGAGTGTCTCGCGTGCTGCTCGAAGCATCCCAGCCGTTGCAGGCGAACTCAACTCGCTCGCTGCGATCAATATCACGACTACGGCTGGGGCTGACACGCGGCAAGTAGCTTAGACGCCTGGGCGGAAGAAATCGACCACTGCCACCACGACTGCAGAATTTTGGCACATTTGGCGGCTTCGGCGTCGCACCGCAGCTATCACTTGTCCACTGCTCCGAGCTTGAACGTCACAGTGACGTCGGGCTTAACGGTCACGCCAAGGTACGAAGGCACCTCGATGTTGAAGTCCTTCATGTTGACATGGGCCGAGCCGACCACGGTGCTTTCCTTGTCGCTGCCAGTGGCCTTGAAGTGGATGCGCACCGACTTGGTGACTCCGTGCAACTGCAACTTTCCGTCAGCGTCGCCTTCACCTGGTGACTTGATCTTGCTCTTTTCGACGATGAATACCGCGTTCGGGTACTTTGGGGTCTCGAGGTACTTTTCGTGCATGTGCTTGTCGCGCATCTCGATGCCGGTCTTGACGCTACCGAGACCCACTGTCACCACAATCGAGTCACCCTGCTCCTTGAGTGACACGTCATTGCCTTTGCCCTCAATGCCGAGCCCACCGGGCCCCACGGCCTTGAACGCAATCGAACGCTCACCGAGGTGCGTCCAACCCGCAGCGGCTGTGCCACCGAACAATAGTGCTGCCGCAACTAGGGAAATACTGAGACGGAATGGCTGCTTGGTCATCATGGTTGCCTCTCGGAAGTCATACTCACTGCGCGCGAATTGATTCCTTCAATGGGGTGACTTGTGGTCGGCGCCGCAAGGCACGCGACGAAAGAAATAGAAAGGTCATCACCGATAGGACCGAGGCAGGCCAACCCAATTGACCACGAGGTGCTGCTATCCTGCCGCCGCCGCACCCGTATTCGATTGGGGGCTTGGCTGCGGTGGGTTCGGTCCCCATCCGCAGCTCGGCAACATCGCCCAAACCATCGCCGTTGGAGTCGGTGTTGGCGGCTTCCAGCTTGTCCAGTGCGGTAGTGAGCGAGCTGCCACCTGAACTGTTCAACCCAGCCGCCAGCATCGCCAGACCGAAGGGCTGTGAGACGGGCCCACCGCCAGCATCGCTGCCGTGACAGATGATGCACCCAGGCGTGAAGCTCAGGCTCAAATGCTGCTGGATCTGACCAGGGAAACCCGGCAATGCCAGAGCCGTTCCAGGCAGCAGCAACGCACAGCAGAAGATCGAAACTCGTAGTGGGTTCATGACTGACTCCTAGATCGAGATGTGCAGCTGCCCGAGGACGAGGGTGTAGTCCATCTTTGTGGCACCGTAGTAGTCTCGTGCCTTCACGACGTCGGCTCGCAAATCGATGTGTGGGAAGGGGAACCAGGCGGCAGTGAGCCAGCCTCGGTATCCGACGTTTCCGAGTTGCATGTTGGGTACGTACAACTCCGGCGTAACCACTGCGTGGACTCCGCGCACGAATTCCCAGTCGGCCTGCACCATTCCCGCCGCTCTGACCATGGGCGAGCCACCGCTGGTGGGACCCTCGTGAAGCAGATCCCACTCGCTCATCAAGGCCAGGCTCGAAAACGGCGCCCAGCGCACGAAGGGACCGTGAGCGCCGCGCAGCCCAGCGCCAGCAATACCAGAGTACTGGCTCAATGCTTGATACGTAAGCAGGCTGCTAAAACCAAGACCCAAGCGGGAAGCCGCGTTGTATTCGACGTAGGCCGAGTAACCACGCTGACGGTATCTGTCCGGACGCATTTGGTAGTTGCCGGCAATTCCCATGATCTCGAACCGATAGGCGTCAGACTGGTGGAAGAAGGACGCCCCGTATTGTTGTTGCGAATCGAGATCGGTTTGCGTGGCGTTGCGGACATATAGGTAGTGATCGATGGTGCGAATTCCGAATGGCAAGTACATACGGCCTACGCGCAGCCGATTGTTCTTGTCCTCGTCAAAGGCGTAGCCGACCCAAAACTCGCGCGATACCAAGTTGTCGCCGGGTCGCGAGGTAATGTATGCGGCATTGCCCGCCTCGTGTGACCAACCGATTGAACCGGCGACCTCGAACTTACCTAGGTTCACCGCCATTCGGGCATCGGTTTGCATCCAGATATGGCGCGTGTTGGAAGGCCCTGTGGCTGGCTTCATGTACATCAGCAGGTTTCGCTGGGTGATCCCAACGTTGAGCCACTCTGGTAGTGGTACGCCCCAGGCAAACTGACTGAGTCCAGTCACTTCGGCGCCCTCTGGCCCTTGCCCAAACGAACTGAGAAGCGTCTGTGTCTGTGCTCGCCCATAGGCCGTCAGCAAGAAACCTCCGGATGGATCGGAATGGCACAGGGCGCACCCTGTGTACTCGTGCCGAATCATCCATGGGTACGCCTCGCTGGTCTTTGACCAAGAAGTGACGAAAAGCGTCGAGAAGACTGCGAGAACCAGCGCCAGGGACTGTTTGAGCTTCATTGTCACGGTAGGAGTACCTTCGGAGACTCCTACGCAGGCAGCCGGTGCGAAAGTTTCGGGCCGGTGCTGGAAATTGTAGTCTGGTACCTACGGTGACAAGTGCCTACAAGCGCTGCAACGCTCGCATGAAGGATTTGTCATGTGGCTAAAAGGGTGAGTGGTCGCGCATCGGGTAGCATTTCACCAAGCTGCGAACTCTACACCTCGTTTTGAGGTCGAGCGCCTAGCTAGAATGCCGCACATTGCGCAGTGCTACCTGAACGGACGCGCCCTAACTTGAGCGTTGTGCTGCCCGAACTATCGAAGTAGGCCCACACCACATCGCCGTTCACATGGGCGCGAAACGGATCGTCCCTTCTGCCCCACTTGGCTTTGGCGGTGACATCCACTGGGCCTTCGATGAACGTTCCCGTGGCACTCAGCCGACCCAGTTTGTACTTGTAGACAGTGCCCGGCTCAGACCACCCAACAATGTATTGCTCGGCGCTATCGCAACTCGGCTTATAACGCTCGATGCCAGAGTCAGCTTCGTTGATGCCTGAGGTTGTAGTGAGCCAAGTCACAGTGCCCGACAGCATAAGGCCTGAGCCAATTGTCGAAAACGCAACGTCCTGATTCATGGTTGACGTCGAATACGACGACGACCCACTGGTGGCTGCATTTTGGTGCGCGTTGAACACCATCTTCCAGCCACTTGGTGCCACTGCTGCCCCGCCCAACTCACCGGCGACATTGCCATCGCAACCGCCGTCGACACTCAGTACCTTGCTCTTATTGCTGATGTAAACGCCACCGATGCTATCAGTCGCGAAATTCGAGCCGCTGGTTCCGGGGTAGCAATCGGTCACACATGCGGGCATAAATTTCGCATCGGTGGGATTGTATCGCAGTAGATTGCTCATGCTGTGCGAGCAACCCCAAGGCCAAGAGGTAATTTCAGTGCCGGTCAAATCGATGTATTTGAGCGTGTCCCCCTCGTGACCGGACGCAGAATGCACGTGATAGTACGCGCCGTACTTGTTGCCGCCGAACTCGAACCGGCTCTCGCCGAGCCCCCAATCGGTTGGGCAATTACGATCGGTGCCTGGGTTGGTTAGTTCCTTCGGAGCCGCCCACATTGCGGTCCCAAGAATGTCGTAGCGCGCCACGTAAATGCGCCCGTTCAGCGTTGGATCGGCGCAGTCCGAAGCCGTGCCGGACTTCCAAAGTAATACTGCGAAATGCCCGTCGGGCTCAGCCGCAATGCCACGACACGCGAAATTGCCAAGGCTGTATGTGGCAACAAGTTGATCGGTGGCGTCGAAGCGCGCCACGCGAGTTGTTAGCGCGGTAGTGCCCGTGGTGTAACATACCAAGGTCCCACAATTCGCCAACGCTGCGGTAAACACGGGAGCTATCCCCAGCGATACCGACGCCCACACACGGTAGTTGCGATCACCCGCGTGCGCCCCCTCAGGCGCCGTCGAACTGGCGACGGAAATCTGATCGAGCAACGCCCCGCATGTGCCAGTATTGGTGCTGCCTGCTGCAGCGGTGACGCCTCCAGTGCTGGTCGCCACGCCACCGGTCCCAACAGCGCCACCGGTCCCAACAGCGCCACCAGTCCCAACAGCGCCGCCGGTCCCAACAGCGCCGCCGTTGGTCGGGCTGCCACCGTTACTCGATACGGCGCCCGAACCCGATGTCTGGGGTGAATTGCCGCTGCAGGCCGCGATTGGCAAAGCAAGCAGCACCAGAAGCGCGGCAAGGGAAGTGGGCGATCGATGCATGGGAACTCCTCAGTGTTCTTGCGAGAATACGAAGCTCAGTGTACTTAGCTACGAGAAACTTTCAGAGCACCTCGGTGATACGGGTCGAAGTGGAGAAAGTCGCCTCACCTCCTTGATATGCGGCATACGCACTTCGAATACTTTCACTCGCAGTGGGTTGCTCCTGCATACAACGACCTACTTCGATGAAGGCTGCAATTTTCTGGCTTGTTCGTCGTGGCAGACGGCAGCTACCGAACACGACGCTCGGCGCGAGCGCGCGTCAGTTTTGACTTTGACGCAGGCTTGCTTCGAGCTCGGTAAGCACCCGCTCAAGCAACTGCAGACCATGTTCGACGCTTTCCCCAACTCGCCTTTTTGCCACGATGCTCGAGTCAGGCAAGAGCCGGAATCCACTTCCACTGTCGGCGACAAGCGTGCTGATGCGGATCGGATCGAGCGGGGTATCCTCGCGCATGCGCAACCGCACTTGTTCGGCCGAGGCCTCGCAGGCCAGCACCGAGAGGCGCCGCAAAACGGTTTTCTGACGCATCAATTGCACGAGGTGGCGTGCCTCGAGCGGCGCGGGACCAAAGCGGTCTTCCATCGACCAAGCAATCTCATCTACCTCGGCCATGTCTTGGGCCGAGGACAGTCGCTTGTAGAGCGATAGCCGCACGCCCAAGTCGGTGATGTAGTCCTCAGGCAACAATGTCTCGACATCAAACGCCAGTTCGGGCTCGACCTCGGCACGCACCGGCGTGCCCCTTAGCTCGGCGGCAGCATCACGCAACATGTGGCAGAAGAGCTCGAATCCAACGCTCGCAACGAAGCCACTCTGCTCGGCACCGAGGTAGTCCCCGGCACCGCGCAACTCGAGATCGAGTGCAGCCACCTTCAGGCCCGACCCGAGTTCGGTAAAGCGCTCAATCACTTCAAGGCGTCCGCGAGCTTCGTCGCCGAGTTCGCTCAAACTGGGCACCAACAAGTAACAGTAGGCGCGCTCTTTCGAGCGCCCAACGCGACCGCGCAGTTGGTACAATTGCGCCAGGCCGAAGAGATCGGCTCGGTCCACGATTAGCGTGTTCGCCCGGGGGATATCCAGGCCGTTCTCGATGATGGCAGTACACACGAGGATCTTTGCCTCGCCGCTGACGAAGCGCAGCATCGCGCGTTCGAGCTCTGTTTCTCCCATCTGGCCATGGGCCATTGCCAGTTCTACCCCAGGAAAAAGCTGGTTCAGACGTGCCGCACGTTCTTCTAAACCCGCGATGCGATTGTGCACGTAGAAGACCTGTCCGCCGCGCTCGAGCTCACGTGAAATGGCGTCGCGCAGAATGTCAACTTCGGCCTTGGCGATGATGGTCCGAATCGCGCGTCTGTCGACCGGCGCGGTGGCAATCATCGACAGATCGCGTAGGCCGCCAATCGCCAGCTGCAGGGTGCGCGGAATCGGGGTGGCGCTGAGGGTGAGCACGTCCACCGACCCGCGCAACTGCTTGATACGCTCCTTGTGAGTGACACCGAAGCGCTGCTCTTCATCGACGATAAGCAGGCCCAGCTGTTTGAAATCGACGTCCTTGGAAAGTAACCGATGCGTGCCTACCACGACGTCGACTGTGCCGCGTTTGAGCCCGACGAGCGTGTCGCGCGATTCAGCGGCCTTGCTGAAGCGACTCAGTGCTCGCACCTCGATGCCCCAGTCCAAAAAGCGTGAGCTAAAGGTCAGAGCGTGTTGCTGCGCCAGCACTGTGGTCGGGCAAAGCAAGGCCACCTGACGACCCGCCATGGCCACGCGGAAGGCTGCCCGCAATGCGACTTCGGTCTTGCCAAAGCCAACATCGCCACACACCAAGCGGTCCATCACCTTGGTGGATTCGAGATCCCCGAGAACGTCGGCAATCGCGTTCGATTGGTCGCGCGTCTCTTCGAAGGGAAACGTCGCTTCGAAGGCGGGGTAATTGTCATCTCGCTCCGGAAGTGGCATCTTGTCGGCAACCATGCGCTCCGAATACAAGCGCAACAGTTCATCTGCCATCTGCCGGACGCGGCGCTGAACCTTGGCCTTGGTTTTCGCAAACGAAAGGCCCCCCAAACGATCGAGCTTGGGCTGGGCTTCGCCGCCGCTGTACTTGGCAATCTGATTCAACCGATAGATTGGCAGGTACAGCTTTCCTGCTTGATACTCGATGCAGATGAGCTCGACCGCGGTCGGCCCAATCACTCGCCGCTCGAGCCCCAGATAGCGTCCAACACCGTGCTCAATGTGCACCACGAAATCGCCCGGCGCCAAGTGGCGCAGATCCTCGAGACCGGATTCCGTAGGCCGCTCGCGCTTCGGTCGACGATGGCTGCGCTGCCCAAAAATCTCTTCTTCGGTAACGTAGACACGCTGCTCGGCAGGCAGCACCACGCCCCGCGTGAGTTCGCCGATTAGCAATCGCGCTTTCGCGGTGCCATCGCGCGAGCGACATGGGCTCGCCCAATCGCGCACGACGCGCAGCCCACGATGGTAAAGTAGCTGGGCCACTCGGTCGAGCTGCGTTTCGGCGCGGGCTACGATGCAAACCTCGTAGCCTTTGTCCTGCCAAGCGTGAAGCTCGGTGACCAACGGCCCGAGCGCGCCATTGGCCGCCCCCTGTTTGCGCGCGGCGGCAACGCTGCGCGACAGTTCTGCGTGATTGGAGGCGCCCAAGGAGCAGGTGCGCTCGTCTGCCTGTTCGAGCCAGTCCAGTGGCATTTCGCTCGTCTGAGCGCTTTGCGCCACGCGTAGCAGGCTCCAGACTGGGTGCGTACCAAGGCGCTCGGCAAGCCCAGCTTCGTCATCCGACCAAGCTTCGAAAGCAAAATGCGGCCCTGGGCCGACTGCCGCAACGCTCCGGCGTAGCTCGGCCTCCTCGGCGCGCAACGCGGAAAGCACCTGGACCGCATCCTCGAGCACGATGGGTGTGTCTTCAGCCAAGTGCGAAAGCACCGAGACGAGTTGGCAATACCCCGGCAGGTACTCCGCAGAGCCAGCGAAAGGACGCCCCTCAAGTAGCTGATCGACGAGCGCCTTGGTCTGCTTCGACGGCCAGTTGATGCGGTCCGCCAGCTCACCGATGTTTCTGCGTAGCTCACGCTCGAGGTCATCGCCGAGCATGGCTTCAGTCACTGGCACGAGGGTGTAGCACTCGCGTTCAGCTACCGTGTGTTGAGCTTCTGGGTCAAAGCTGCGCAGGCGCTGAACGTTCTCGCCATCGAGTTCGATCCGGCAAGGTTCGTCGGCACCGGGTGCCCAAACATCGAACAGACCTCCGCGCAAAGCGATAGTCCCCGGATCCTCGACCAAAGGCACGCGCTGATACCCAATCTGCGCGGCAAATTTACCTAGTTCCTCGAGATCAAGCGGGTCGCCGCACTTGACGGTACGGCACTTCGCTCGCAGCAGACTCGGCGCCACCACGCGACGCAAGAGACTACCCGCGGTCACGATCGCGAGTCGCGGCACCTGCCCCATCGCAAGATTAGTGAGCGCAGCCAGTCGTTGCATGGTTGCGCGGCGGTCTGGATGCACCGCAGCCCAAGGCGGATCCTCCGGCGGTAGGATCACGGTCGCCGCCGCGGGCCCAGCTGCGGCCCCACAGGCGATGTACTCGCGTTCGTAGAATTCAGCGTCGGCTGACGCGGCTAACGCAGCCTCGCTGTCTGCCACGACGTACCAAACAGCACGAGACGAACGATGGGCTAGCGAAAGCGCTGCCCGCACCCCCGCTGAACCTGCGAGCCCACACAAGCGGCCATGACCAACCCCCAAAGCGGCAACGCTAGCAGCAAAGGCCTCTGCCGATACGACCTGACGCTCGTCAGGTAGATCAAGCGGTAGCTCAGTCTCCATTGCCGGTCATCTTCTCAAGCGCATAGACCAAGTGGTTCCTTGCCCGCAATGCATAGGGCCCATCTGGATGAGCTGCCAGGTGCGACTGGAATGCCTCGATCGCTTGGGTCCGTTCGCCCAAGTGTGCGTAAATGAGACCCCGGCTGAGCTGCTCTGGGTAGTTTGGTGCGAGCATTTTTAGGCGCCGCACGAGACTCAGATCGCGCACACCGAGTTCGCTTAGCGGCAGGCGCAATCGGGCGCATAAGGCGATGATCGGCCAGACGGGCGCGAGCCGCAGCGTCGCGTCGTCAGTCAAGCCCGCAAGATCGGTCCAACGTGTTACGAATAGCGCCACCCGTTCGTCGCGCTCGAGACTCAGACTAGGCTTACCGCCTTTCACCACCTTGGCCCAGCCGAGCTCGGATGCCACGGCAATGAAGTCGCCCCCAAGCTCTATCAGATCATCGGTTTCGTCACCGTGCTTCTCCCAATCCGCGAGGGCCGCCAAGAACAGCTCGGTTTGGATCGAACGCAATTGCTTGAGCGGCGTGTCGCCAACTTCGCGGCGAACGTCCTTGGCGAATTTCCGAAAGCGGTTGCGCCGCTCAATATCGATCGGTTCGCCCCCGTGTGCGAGCCGCCCAAGTTGGCGCAAGGACTCACCCACGGCGCGTGCTTCGTAAGCGAGTGCGTGCTGACGAGCCTGCTCGGCTTCGGACTTCTGCTGTTCGATTGCCCGCACGAGGTCCGGCTCAGACACCGTGGGTAGCGGCAGGTAGTTGGGCATCGTACCTTGCGGCAACGCAAGCCAACCCGCGAGCAAAGCGACCCCGACCGAGGGAAAAGCGAGAGCCCAGCCCTCGAGCCAACGGGGCCAAATCGGCGCTAATTTCGTGCCGTCGGGGGAATCCTTGACAGTGTGAGGGTGGAATCTCATAGGCTAACCAAGTGCCCTTAGGGGCACTCGGCAACGGATTGGTCGTTCGAGGATATCGTGCACGAGAAGCGCGCCCATTCACGAGTTTCGGTCAGTGTTCAGGTGACCTGTACCACAGAAGGGGGCGCCGTGGTTAAGGGGGTCACGCGCGATCTGAGTGTTGGCGGGGCATTCGTCGACAGCGGGGACATCCCAGCATTTGGTTCCAAGGTCTCTGTCGTTTTGGGTGTTGCTGGCGCTGAGAACCTGCGGATCACCGGCATCGTGCGATGGACGAAACCAGGTGGTTTCGGCGTGCAGTTCCAGCTGCTCGGCGCGAAAGAAACGTACTTGCTCGCCAAGTTGTCGAGCGGCAAGGGCTAACAACAGTTGGGGCGAGCTCCCTTGCGGAACTCGCCCCATCGGCAAACTATGAGTATTTGCGCTAAATTCAGCCAAATGCGTTGAAGTACGGCAGGTTCTTCGCCGTCGCAAGGATCTGACCCTTGTTTGCCAGGAGCTCAGCGGTCGTGTCCCAGCGCCCTTGCAGAAACGATGACCGCACACCGTCGGCCATCTCGAAGGCAACGCTGACCGAACCAGCTGTGACCAGGCGCTGCTCGACGTCGACCGTTACCTCGATGTTTGGATCGGCCTCGACGACTGCCATCAGCCGCTCGATGTCCACTTCGCTGACGATAGCGCAGGGTATGCCAAGTGAGATGCAATTACCGTAGAAGATCTCGGCGAAGCTCTCACCGACAATGACGCCGATCTCCTTGCCCCAACGCTTGATCGCTTGCGGCGCATGCTCGCGTGAGGATCCACAACCGAAGTTCTTGTTGACCAGCAGCACCTGGGCCGCCTGGTACTTCGGCATGTCGAAGGAATGGGTCTTGCCCTCGCGCTGCAATTGCGCCCGATCGTCTTCGAACGCGTGCTCACCGAGCCCCTCGAACACAACCGTCCTGAGGTAGCGAGCGGGGATGATGCGATCGGTATCGATGTCGTTGCCGCGCACCGGAATGGCCTTGCCACTGAGCTTGATTCGCTTGGGATCGATCATGATAGTACTCTCCTGTCCGGTGCGACTTACGCCGCGCCTCCAATTTGGAACATCGCACGTGCGTCGGTGACTTCACCCTTGAAAGCAGCCGCGGCTACCATGACCGGGCTCATTAGCAGCGTGCGCCCCGTGGGCGAGCCCTGGCGGCCCTTGAAGTTGCGGTTGCTCGATGAAGCAGAAACCTCACGCCCTTTGAGCTTGTCAGGGTTCATCGCCAAGCACATCGAGCAGCCTGCCTCACGGAACTCGAAACCGGCATCGGTAAACACCTTGTCGAGTCCGAGCTTGAGCATCTGCTGGCGCACTTGCTGTGAACCAGGCACCACCAGCGCCTGAACGTTAGGCGCCACCTTGAAACCTTTGCCCCGGATCAGGTTGGCAACCTCTTCGAAGTCGCTTAGCCGCCCGTTGGTACAAGAGCCGATGAACGCAACATCGATCTTCGTCCCGGCGATCAAACTGTTCGCCGCGACACCCATGTACTTGTAGGCTTCTTCGACCGACTCTTGAGTGTCCTTTGGGAAATTCTCGACCGCTGGCACGCGGCCGCTCACGCCCGTTGACTGATCGGGTGTAATGCCCCAAGTGACAATCGGCTCGATGTCTTCGGCCTTGAATCTCACAGTATCGTCAAATGTTGCGTCCGCGTCGCTTCGAATCGACTCCCAGTAGGCGACGGCCTTGTCCCAGGCTGCGCCAGCCGGCGCGTACTTGCGACCCTTGAGATACGCATAAGTGGTCTGGTCCGGATTGACATAGCCACAGCGCGCCCCGCCTTCGATGGCCATGTTGCACACGGTCATTCGCTCATCCATCGTCATCCGATCGAAGACGCTGCCGGCAAACTCGTATGCATAACCAACGCCACCCTTGACGCCCAGCTGCTGGATCAAATAGAGAATGACGTCTTTGGCGTAAACGCCGGGCTTGAGCGTACCCATGACCTCAACGCGCCGCACCTTGAGCTTGCCCATGGCCAACGTTTGCGTGGCCAAGACGTCACGCACTTGCGACGTCCCAATGCCAAAAGCAATCGCGCCAAACGCACCGTGAGTTGCCGTGTGCGAATCGCCGCAACAGATGGTCATGCCCGGCTGGGTCAGGCCATTCTCTGGGCCAATTACGTGCACGATCCCTTGTTCGCCATTCTCCGGGGCAAAGTACCTAATGCCGCACTCTTTGACGTTGTTCTCAAGCGCCACCATCATCTGCTCGGCCAAGCTGTCCTGAAATGGGCGCAGCTGACTCGCTGTCGGGATGATGTGATCGACCGTGGCAAAGGTGTGCTCTGGGAAGAGCACCTTGAGGCCACGTTCGCGCAACATACTGAAGGCCTGGGGCGAGGTTACCTCGTGAATCAGGTGCAACCCCATCAAGAGTTGATACTGACCCGAAGGCAACTGACCCACCGTGTGGCGCTCGAACACCTTTTCGTATAGCGTCTTTCCCATGACTGATGCTCCTTATTGACTCGTGCCAATCTGCTGCTTTTTGTCTGCCCGTCGCGAGAAAGTCTCGAGCCGCTCGGAAAGCTCCGTCGCGAACTCGGCAAATGCACGCAGGCGCTTCGGTTCGAACTTCATCCAAATATCGCGCACCGCCAACTCCCGGCTTTGGTGCAACTGCTCCATGACGCGGCGCCCCTTGGGCGTCAGCTCATAGTGACGCTGTCGCCCGTCGTTGACGTCAATAGACGCACGGACGAGGCCCTTTTCGATCAACTGACGCAGCGTCTTGCTCACGGCCGCCGCCGAACTCTGGCGCGAGCGCGCAAACATGCTGGGCATGAAGTGCTCGCGAGTGGTCTGCTCGAGCACTGCCCACTGATGCTCAGTCAACTCGACCGTCGCCGCGAGTTGCTCGCGCCGTGCCGCAAACAGCTCGGCGAGCTGCTGCAAGCAGCCGATCGCCCGCAGGGCATCGGCGTAAGAATCGGGGGGGACGGTTTTGACTGCCACGGGCTTATTGTTAACCCAGGTTTACTATTTGGCAAGCTAATTGTCAAAGCGCGCGCCGCAGCCAGTGCAAACCTCGCCCGGCGGCCCTATTTTTGGATTTGCTCGAACACCCAACGTGACAAGTCGTGCGCCCCAGCGATGGAAAAGTGGACGCCGTCGGGGCGGATCGGCTCCTTAGTACCGATATCTTGCTTACACTGGCCGCGCGGGCAGAGCTCGGCAAAAAGATCAACTACCAAGACCCCGGGTATATTGGCGGCAACCTTTCGGATCGAGCGGTTGATACAGTCAACTTGCCGTCGGTGGTCCGCAGACTCCCAGCGTTCGAGGGCATAGGGGACGGTCATCGCGTACACGCGCGCTGCCTCGCCGCGCAAATCTGCCAGACGCTGCGCTAGCGCTTGTTCAAACTTCTCGTGCCACTCTTGCCCGCATGCGGTTTGCCATTCGCCCTTCACGCCAATGCCGTGCATGAATGCTCCGCCTACGTACACCAAGCTGGCGGCCGACTGTGTCTCCTTGACTCGCTTTGCCCATTGTTCGGCGTCGCAATTGTCGGCCAAGAGCGTGCAGCCATCTTTCCCCCACAAGTCGACCTTCACGCCCGCAAGGTTTAGGCTGCGTAGACACCAACCTAGGGAGTTGGCAGTTGAATCCCCAAACAACGAGATCCGCAAGCGTGCCGAACCAGGCGCTACGTTGGCAGCTCGATCCAAGCCAAGTTCCGAGACTTGATGCTCCCCAGATGGGCGTGCGTACGTCGCGCGCACCACCAGCAAGATCGATAAGGCGACGACCGCTGGTACGACGTACTGCGGACGCCCGAACGGCACTCCGCCTTTTCGGATCGGCTGTTCGAGAAACCGATACGAAACGATTGCAATCGCGAAGGTAACGGCAAAGCGCAAGGCATGCAGCGCCAGGCCATGAACGTGCGCCCGCTCTGGCGTCATGAAGACGTTGACCGGCCAGTGCCACAGATAAACTCCATAGCTGACCGTTCCGAGCAGCGTGAGCGGTCGGAACGCGAGGATTCGGGCGACGACACTTCGATCCCCCACCACCGCGCAGGTGATTAGGATCAGCACTGCGAGTTCGGTCAACCAAAAGCCGCCGCGATACAGAAACGGCATCGAACCTTCAAGTCGACACCACGCGTAGCCGAGCCCAACTGCAGCCCCGAGGCCAAGCCAATCCAATGCTTGGACGGTTCGGGGCCGAAACTGTGGCTGTTGCGCCAGTAACGTTGCGAGCGCCGCGCCAGCGAGGATCCCTGCCATACGCGTGTCCGTCCCGAGGTACGCTCGGGTGCTGTTTTCCGCGGTGAAGCAGAGGGCCATTGCCAACATTGACAATGCGACGA
>Ga0302321_100000092_pt1 | contig 81296 bp, 64 predicted proteins | sample Fen_T0_1_FD_202505 | JGI IMG/M metagenome (GOLD analysis project Ga0302321, IMG submission 202505) | Peat permafrost microbial communities from Stordalen Mire near Abisko, Sweden - Fen_T0_1 | ecosystem: Environmental > Terrestrial > Soil > Wetlands > Permafrost | place: Sweden: Abisko...
CTCTCCGGCCGCCCCGCTTTGGCGGCCGTTACTTAATCGATATGGGGCGACAGAGTCTCGTTGCAGTTAATACGACATTTTCTCGTTGCAACAACACGGTTTCATGGCGGCGAGCGGAGAGGGCCGGAATGGGCCGCCCAAGGCCGACTCTCAAGGGGGCGTAATCAACACTTTGGTTACCAGCCGGGAGAATTGAGCGAATGAAGCGTCACTGAATTCTTGTCCGGGATGTACCGATAAGGCCGGGACGAGGACAAAGGACCTCGCTTTCCACCATGGTGAATCCAGTCAGCAGCGCGAACCAATATGCGGCTCAGGTGTCACAGCCTGCCGCACGTCAACCACAGCCCGCTCAGCAGGAAGCGGCTCAAGTGCAGGACAAGGTCAGTTTCAGCAGCGTTGCTCACGATGTCGATCATGACGGCGACAGTCGTTGATCCCGTTGTTAGCTCCTCGGTACACGAGGAGAGACTGCAAAATGGGACCGGATTCGAGAGAGTCCTGTAATGTTCGATGGGAGCACTCGAGTCCGGCCCGGCACGTATGTCGTAAATCCTACCTAAGCAACTGTCTGAAAATCAGACACAAATATTGCACCTGATTTCCGTTTTGTCCCTTGAATATTGGTTGTGCCAAGCTCACACTAATTCGTTCGCCAGCATTCGTGTCTGTAACTATGTTGATCAGCCTGAGTGAGAGCATTCGGATTTCGTAACAAATTTTGATTCCCGGTGGGTGTTGGGAGAATTTCTGACAAATTTACTGGACATGTTTCGATCCGCGCCTAAGAAACCGCCGTCGGTCCTGCGGAAGAAAAGATATTCAGCTCCGCGAGTGCGCAAGCTGAGTGAGGAGCAGGGGCGGCTGATTCTGGTTCCTTTGGCGTATGACGGCGACCGCGGTGCGTGGGAGCTGTTGAGTCTGGCAGTGGGATCGCCATACGATGGCCGCGCTCGGACGGGCTGATATTTTGTTGGCGTGATCGAAGCAATAGAAGTTCTCCCCCCAGCGCCTGGCAAGGCGAGCCTGGTTCTAAACTGGGCTGACTGCCAAAGATGAGGGCGCGAGTACTGCTCGCGCCCTTGCTTTGCTGAGTTTCTTCTCTCTCCTACTCATCGCATATCCAGGCTTTAGGCGTTGCGCGCTGAAAGTGTTCCACGTGGAACGTTTTGTGCATATATCTGGATATGCATAACAATGGAGAGAAAATAGGGCCAAGTGATGCGAAGGAATAGAGTTAGCTAAACCTCGACGGTGTCGGGGGAGAAAAGAGGGCGGGGCAAGATCTCGAGTTTGAGGGCTTCGGCTTGGACGGGGAGGCTGTGCGTTCGGGCAGAGGATGACTTCGGTTGCGCGCCTGGTTCTTGGAGAATGGGGAGCGGTCGGTTGGTTTCGGGGTTGCCTCGGGGGACGTGTTGTGCGGATGGTTATGTATGTACGATTTTACCAACAAATTTATTTTTGGGATGGGCTGCAATTTTGGGTTTGTGGGGTGAGGGTGGGACGATTTGACGGGGCGGCAGGGGTGGTGATTTCGAGCTAAGTCATTGGGAAGCTTTGGGTTCGAGGTGGGACGGGTGGGGCGGCGGAGATGAGGCGGAGGGTGGGAGGGTTTTGAAGTGGGGGTTTTGTGTCAAGGGGTTTTTTCGGGAATTAATTCCGCAACTAATTCGGGGAGGAGAGGTCCGCGAGGGGAGTGCGGATTGTTTCGTGCGGGCATGATTGCCAGACTTGGTCCGCGAGGGGTTCGAACCGACGAAAACGTTGCTAGAATGAAACTCAAATGGCTGGTGCTGAATCCACGACCAGGACCCCCTCAAGACTCCTCAACTCCGGTCAATTGCGGCTCGCTCGTGATTTTTCTCTAAAGACGCGTGGAGAGTTGGACGCCTTGCTTACCAACGAAGTTGGCAAGTATGCGTCGGAAGATACGAGTCTTGTGGTCTTCGGCTCTTTGGCGAGGGGAGAGTGGACTTCTGGTAGCGATCTTGATTGGACCTACCTGATAGATGGTGAAGCCAACCCGGAACACCTCGTGATCGCTCAGAAAATTCAAAAAGTTCTACGAGGCCACAAAGACTTGTTCCCCCCGCCCGGCCAGACTGGGACATTCGGGAACATGGCGTTTAGCCACGATATTATTCATCAGATCGGCGGGCAAAACGACACTAACAAGAATACAACGCAAAGAATCTTGCTTCTGCTGGAATCGGGAGTCATTGGCAAGAGAACAGATGCTTATGACCGCGTGATCAAAGGCGTTATTGATCGCTACCTGGAGGAGGACAACAACCACCTGCTGACTCCCGATCATAAGAAGTTCAGGGTCCCTCGCTTTCTTCTGAATGATATTGTGCGGTTCTGGAGAATCATGGCAGTGGATTTTGCCAGCAAACAGCGAGATCGGGGAGGCGAAGGCTGGGGTCTGCGCAATGCGAAACTGCGGATGTCAAGAAAGCTAATCTTTGCCTCTGGGCTGCTCGTTTGTTTTGACGCAAATTTAGACCCGGATTTGCAGGGCGAGATTTCCACCGACAAAAATGGTATAAAGCTCAAACTACTTCAACACATCAGAGATCACGTGCGGCTGACACCTCTCCAGATTCTCGAAAGATCGGTCGAGCGCTATAAAATTCCGCCGTCGATTGGCAAGACTTTGTTTGATTCCTACGCAGACTTCCTGAAGATCCTAAACGACAAGAAAGCTCGCAAGGCCCTCGAAAACCTTCGATCGGAGCACTCGCGAACTGACTCAACGTTTAAGCGTGTCAGGAAGATCAGTGAAGCATTCGAGCACGCTCTAGACCACATTTTCTTCGAGAACAAGTTCGTAGCGCCATTAACCCGAAAATACGGAGTTTTTTGATGAGGCGCATCGGCTTTTCAACAGGCGCGCTGGCGAGAGGGGATTTTCGCGGAGCTCTTCAAATGCTGGCAGGAAAGAATGTCACCGCTGTCGAGCTATCCGCGTTGCGTCAGGCTGAGCTATTGCCTCTTGTTCAGCAATTGAAGGACCTGGACTTGACGTCATTCAAGTACGTGGCTTTTCATGCCCCAAGCTCGATGGAGCCTTCGTTTGAGCCAATCGCGTTGGAGCTACTCGCGGAAGTCGCTGCCCGTAAATGGCCTATCATCGTGCATCCGGACGCGATGCACACTCCATCAGAATGGAATTGCCTCGGAGATTGTCTCTGTATCGAGAACATGGACAAACGCAAGCCGGTTGGTCAGACAGCTCAAGACTTAGCTCACTTCTTCGGACTACTGCCTGAAGCCTCTTTGTGTTTCGATATCGGCCATGCCCGGCAGGTGGACCCCACAATGAGCGAGGCTGCGGTGATTCTGCGGCAATTCCAAGGGCGGATTCGGCAACTTCACGTGAGTGAAGTAAATACGCAGAGCAAGCACGATGCCCTGAGCCTGGAGTCAATGCTTGCGTTCCAGAAAGTCTCCCACCTGATCCCTCCAGATTGCCCCGCAATACTGGAGAGCCGAGTCGAAGAAGCACAGATTGAGGAAGAAATTCAAAACGTCCTGACGAGCTTGAGTGCAGAGAAGCAACTCGCGCTTACCGGCGACTAATCGGAAAACGTCCCGCCTGTCCGCGAATTTTGCCTGAGTGGTCCATCGGGTGCGATACGAAAAACCCAAGAGATATAGAGCCGTGGAATCCCACCTTTCGAAAGGCGAAAGATGGGCACCCGTCGGTTGTTTAGGGTTCAGACGTGGGCCGATTACCAATCTTCGAAAGGGGCACAACCTATGAATTACTGGGTTTGCAAGGGCAAGCCATGGAACGAGTTCCGAACTACCCTAAAGCCCGGGGCGAAGAGTACGTGGTACACGGGACGACGTCCAAAAAGTCTTTCGCGGGGGGATGTTCTGTTTCTCTGGGAGAGCTCCCCTGCACGTCACTTGGTCGGGCTGGGGGTCGTCGTTAAGCCGGACCGAGGTATCAATAAAGCGGGCAAACAGCTATATGAACAGCGTTATCTAACACACAGGCTTCGGTCGCCACTTCGGATGGAAGAGCTCCGCCGGATCCCGATAGTGCGAGAGGCAATTTTCCTAAAGGCCGGGCCTACGATGTCCCTAACTTCTTTGACACACCGGCAAGCACAAATACTCTTGCAAATGATTCGATCGCGCAACCCGCTCGATTTTCCGAAGAGCTTAACGGTAGCTCAGAACCTAGATTCATCTCTCCCTTCAATTGCGGATGCAACCACCCTAGTGGTCACCGAAGGCGGGCGGAAGCTCTTTGTTCACTACGTAATCGAACGCGACCAACGCATTGCCAATAAGAAGCGCGAAGCCGCGCTCGTCGAGACAGGTCGTCTGGCCTGTGAAGTCTGCGGATTTGATTTCACCGAAAGATATGGGCCACTTGGGAATGGATTTTGCGAGGTTCACCACCGCAAGATGCTTTCGCAAATCGATGGTAAAACGGAAACAGGGATGGATGACCTTGCGATTCTTTGCTCCAACTGTCACCGCATGATTCACAAAAACGGGCTCATGACCGTAGCGGCGCTTCGCAAGCATCTGCGGTAACCCTTACAACGGTAAGAAAGCGCCGATTATGTTTCATATCAGGTGATCGCCCTGCCCAAAGTAGTTGGGGCGGACTTGGTGTCCGCCCCAGCTAAATACCTTACCGTCAAGCCCTTTGATTTTGAAAGAACCGAGTCATAGGCACCCCAAACACGAACCCCTTCTAGCTGCACCCGCTCGTTGAGCCGCAGCTCATGCATTTGTAGCAGCTTCCGTTGCGAACCATGATGCTTCCGCAGACGTGGCAGCTTGGAGCGTCGCCTAGGTCGATCATTCCGGCTAGAGCGTCGGCGGCGTGAATTGAACCTGTCGTTGGTCGCGGGTCGGTGGTCGTTGGGTTTAGACCGATGCTGCTATTCAGATCGCTTACGCCTTCTGACGATGCTGCTTGCGGTTTCGGGCGCAGGTTTTCGAACAGGAATTGCTGCTGTCCGGTCATGAAGCGCAACTGGAGCCAGCGGAAGATGTAATCCATGATCGACTTGGCGAAGCCGATGTCGGGATTGCTCGACCAGCCGCTGGGCTCGAAACGGGTGTGCGCGAATTTTTCGCAGAACAGTTTCAGCGGAACGCCGTGTTGCAGCGATACGGAGACGGCTAGCGCGAAGCTGTCCATCAGGCCAGAAACGGTTGAGCCTTCTTTCGCCATCTTGATGAAGATCTCGCCCGGTTCGCCGTTCGGGTAGAGGCCCACTACGATGTAGCCTTCGTGGCCTCCAATGTTGAATTTGTGCGTGACCGACATACGCTCTTCTTTGAGCTTGTGACGGACAGCGCGCGGCGGAGCATCGAGATTGTCTTCGGGCTGGGCCATCGGAGCGCTCGCTTGATTTTGGGTTGCGCTGCTTTGGGCTGTCTTCGAGCCTGCCGCTGACAGCGGTTGCGATTGCTTGCAGCCATCGCGATAAATGGCTACGGCTTTGACGCCCAGCTTCCACGCCTGGATGTAGGCCTCAGAGACATCTTCGACCGTGGCTGCGTTCGGCAGGTTGACGGTCTTTGAGATCGCTCCGGAGATGAAGGGCTGAGCTGCGGCCATCATCTTGAGGTGTCCCATGTAGGCGATGGAGCGGGTGCCTTTCGCGGGCTTGAAGGAGCAATCGAACACGGCTAGATGTTCGTCTTTCACGTGCGGCGCGCCTTCGATGGTTCCGGTTGCGTCCACGTAGGAGACGATCGCGTCTGCCTGCTCGTGCGTGTAGCCGAGTTTGAACAGGGCCGCGGGAACCGTGTTGTTCACGATCTTGATCATGCCGCCGCCGACTAGTTTCTTGTACTTGATCAGCGCGAGATCGGGCTCGATGCCGGTGGTGTCGCAATCCATGAAGAAGCCGATCGTGCCGGTCGGAGCTAGCACCGTGACCTGGCTGTTGCGATAGCCGTGCTTTTCGCCGTTGGCCAACGCTTCGTCCCAGCATTGCTTGCTGGCTTCGAACAGAGCCGTGGGGACGTTGCTCTTATTAATGTTGTTGACGCTGGCGCGGTGCATGCGGATGACGTCAAGGAACGGCTCGCGGTTGAGAAAGAAACCGGGGCAAGCAGCGCCGGGCATCGCGTCGGCAGTCGTAACTCCGAGGCGGGTTTGAACGGTGCTGGTGATTGGAGCGAGCGGCTCGCAGAGTTCCGCGATGCGGCTGGACTGGAGATACGCTTGTCCGCACATGATGGCGGTAACGCAGGCAGCGTAGTCGCGTCCGGCGTCGGAGTCGTACGGCAGACCCGAAGCCATCAACAATGCGCCGAGGTTGGCATAGCCCAGACCGAGCGGGCGATAGTCGTGCGAGTTCTTGTTGATCGCTTCGGTTGGGTAGCCGGAGTTATCGACCAGAATTTCCTGCGCGGTGATGACGACGTCAACGGCGTGGCGGTAGGCTTCGACATCAAACGTGCCGTTGGGCGCGAACTTCAGCAAGTTGAGACTGGCCAGGTTGCAGGCAGAGTCATCTAAGAACATGTACTCGCTGCAAGGGTTCGAGGCGTTGATGCGACCTGTGTTCTTGCTGGTGTGCCAGCGGTTGATCGTCGTGTCGTACTGCATGCCGGGATCGCCGCAGTGCCAGGTTGCTTCGGAAATCTTTTGGAGCAGATCCTTCGCCTGATAAGTGTTGATGACGCGGCCGTCCACGATGGAGCGGGTGGAGAATTCGGTGTCGCGCAACACGCTGACCATGAAGTCGTCGGTGACGCGGACGGAGTTGTTGGCGTTCTGGAAGAAGATGGAGCTGTAGGCGTCGGAGTCGGGATGCGATCCATCGTAGCCTTGGGCAACGAGCGCGTGGGCCTTGGCTTCTTCTTTGGATTTGCACTCGACGAAGTCCACGATATCCGGATGGTCGATGTTGAGGATGACCATCTTGGCGGCGCGGCGGGTCTTGCCGCCGGACTTGATGACGCCGGCAAAAGCGTCAAAGCCTTTCATGAAGCTGAGCGGGCCGCTGGCAGTGCCTCCGCCGGAAAGCTGCTCGGTGGAAGAGCGCAGCGGGGAGAGATTCGTGCCGGTGCCGCTGCCCCACTTGAAGAGCATGCCTTCGGTCTTGGCGAGGGTGAGGATCGAGTCGAGCGAATCCTTCACTGAGTTGATGAAGCAGGCCGAGCACTGTGGACGCGTGTAGCCGGTGGCTCCGAACTCGACTTGCTGGGTGGTGAAGTTCCAGTGCCAGTTGGTGGCATCGGAATTGGGCTCGATGCGATCGCAACCTACGTTGAACCAGACGGGCGAGTTGAACGCGGCGTACTGGCGGATCAGGAGATGGACGAGTTCGTCGTGGAAAGCGGAGGCGTCTTCGTTGGTGCGGAAGTAGCCATCCTTCATGCCCCAGTCACGGATGGTCTCGGCAACGCGGGCTACTAGTTGGCGGACACCCGTTTCACGCTCTGGGGTGCCGACCTGGCCGTGCAGATATTTGGAGGCGACGATGTTGGTCGCGGTCATGGACCAGTCTTTGGGGACTTCTACGTCTTTCTGCTCGAAGATGATTCCGCCCTGGGAGTCGGTGATGGCGGCGGTGCGGAGTTCCCACTCGACTTCACTGTAGGGAGAAACACCGTTCTTGGTGAAAAAGCGGCGGAACTGGAGGCCTGGGGCCTTCTTCTTATTATTGCTGGAGGTCGTCGTGGCGACGGCTGGCTGGGTTTTGGACTGGTCTTTCACTTCGGGCATATCCTTCTCCTAATTCGATGATGGCGGTAGTAAATTCGATTGCCGCTGGGAGTTCAATCCCCCAAATACCGGGTATCAATAAAGAAATAAAGGTCCTATCGCAGCGTAAACGCACTGCGCTGCCAATGGCCAAAGCCACTGGATCAAAACATCAAGATTTCAAGGAACAACTTCAGGCGGGCTTTCAGGCCCGCGGCCCCAGAGAGCTTTTGCCGATGCCGCCTTAGAGGGCGGGATCGGTCTCTGACTGCTTACGATAATTGTGTTCCAGGAGGGCCGTGGGTAGGATCGGCTCGTTCGCGATTGCCTGAGTCCGCTCGGACGAGACGGGTGCAGCGGTCTGTCCGTTGACTACTTTTGAAGCGGCGGGCGGGCATTCAATGCCGTGACGCAAAAACGAAGCGGCAACGAGTTCCAATAAAGCTTCCATCGGGGGCTCCTCTAAATTATGACGAAATCAAGCGGAGGAACCGATGCCGGTCGGGGCGGCAGTTCGTCCGCAAAATCTACTAGCGAAATGAGTCCCCCCGAGGGGATGCCTGGCCATACCAAGCCGGGGGAAGTCACCGCTTATTTCCATCCACTTCGGGAGGGATGGGGTCCGTTAAAGAGAGAACGCAAAGTCACCTCAACTTTGAGTTTTTCTCCTGTGTTTTTGTCGTGCTGCCCCCTTAAGAGGAGGTCTGTAAAAAGCTCTTGGGATGCCTAACGTACTCCCAGCTGTAGTACGTGTCAAGGAAAAATCACAATACCTAGTGGCCCTTATGTGCTAAGTGTACCGAACTGGGAACGGCTCGGGAGGCGACTGGCGAAAGCCCTGTTCTTGCAGCGTTTGCGAGTGGCTCATGCGGTGGCCCGAGTGCGTTCTTGCATTGTGAGTTGCGGCCGAATCTCGGAGGCGGGGCGTTTTGGCTCTGCGCCAACAGGAGAACAGACCGTTTCCGAAATGGGGACGTAAATGTCTTCGAACAAAGCCCGAGTGGTGATGCGGCGAATGCCTTCGCAAGTTTCGACGAGGTAGTCGCCGGCGCGGCCGGAATGTTCGCGGCCAAAAGAGTCGGTGAAGATGAGTGGTTCGGTGAGTTGACGGGCGCGGACTAAAAAGCGAGTGCGATATACGTTCCAGGGAGATTCCAAGTTCATAAGTTCCACACCAATTTTTGAAGAGCGCTGATTCCAGCTGGGATGAATATTTTGCGAGTGACTGCGAGTTCTCTTTTCTCAATTTCTTAATGAGTGAACAGACTGTACGCGCCGGAATGGGTGGCGTCAATTACACATGAATTGTGCAATCACGGAAATTCGAGAGGGCGAGTTTGGCAGGGGAGAGGAGGTGAAGGGAGAGATGAAAGGGAGCGGGAATCGCGCACGAGTGGCGGGGTTTGGGAAGATCGGAGGAGTTGGACGAAAAGCGCGAGAGAAATTGGGGACGGAATTTGCACATGGAGTGCACAGGAAAGGAACAATTCGAGGGCAGAGGTTTGAGGTCAGATTGCAGAGGGAGAAGGGCGCGTCGGGGATTCGATAATCGTGCGGAATATTTTGAGGTCGCAATTTGCGACCTCAGGAATTGCGCGAGACTGGATCTTCGTCCCCACAGTGTGGCGAGTGATCTACGATAGCTGCTGACGATTGTGGCTCGGAGGGTAGTAGAGATGATTCGATTGCGGGCAGCGATTTGGTGTTGTATTTGGATCGCTGTGGCTAGCGTTGCCGTTTTTTCGGAGGAAGCCAAGAGCGCTGCCGATACAAAAGCACAGGTAGTGGTGCTGGGGACGGGGACTCCAAACGCTGATCCGGAGCGCTCTGGGCCTGCGGTGGCGGTCGTCGTGAACGGGCGTGCGTACCTCGTGGATTGCGGGCCGGGCATCGTGCGTCGTGCAGCCGCGGCGGAAGAGAAAGATGGAATTGCGGCGCTGAAGACGAGTGAACTCAAGATCGTGTTCATCACGCATCTGCATTCGGACCACACGCTCGGGTATCCGGATCTGATTTTTTCACCGTGGGTGCTGGGGCGGGAGACTCCGCTGGAAGCCTACGGACCGCACGGATTGAAGGACATGACAGCGCACATAGAAAAGGCGTGGAAGGAAGATGTGCGCGTCAGGAGGAGCGGACTCGAGCAGGCGAATGAGTCGGGATACAAGGTGAATGTGCATGAGATTCGGCCAGGCGTGGTGTATCGCGATGAAAACGTGACCGTCACAGCGTTCGCGGTGAAGCATGGGATTTGGAAAGAAGCGTATGGGTATACGTTCGAGACGAAAGACCGCAAGATTGTGATTTCGGGAGATACGGCGCCCACTGACGAAGTGGTGAAGGCTTGCGACGGATGCGACGTGCTGTTACATGAGGTCTATAACCCTCATGGAAATGAGTTGAAGACGGAACATTGGGATCATTACTTCCGGACGTTTCATACTTCGCCGAAGGAGTTGGGAGAGATTGCGCGGCGCGCGCATCCGAGACTGCTTGTGGTGTATCACCAGGTGCTGGAGAGGCTTCCGGAAGAGGATTTGCTGGAGCAGATCAAGAAGGAGTATGCGGGCGATTGGGTGTCGGCTAAGGATTTGGGGGTGTATTGAAGGTCAGAGGTTTGAGGTTAGATTGTAAAGGCGAGAAGCCATCTGGTTTGGTCCCTGCATTTCTTTTTCCGCGATCAGTACAGGCGTTCCTGGCGGCGAAGGTTGCCGAAGGCGCCGATGTTGGCGAGGGTGAAGCTGAAGCGGTATTGGTTTTCGTTGCGGACCGCGCCGAGAGCGAAGCGGCGGTATTCGAGGCTGACGCCGCAGCAGTCCCAGTTGTAGCTGGTCTGCGCGGTGGCGTATTGCAGGTTGCCGTGATTGGCGTCGATCCCGAAGCTGGCAGCGGCGCTCAGGCCGCGCTTGTTGGACTGGCCGTACCCCGCCAGTACACGATACTGGTGGAAGTCGCTTTCGGTGGGAAATCCTTTTCCTTTGGCAGCGGCGTCAAGCACTCGGAGGAAAGCGTCGCCGCCTCCAACCGTAAAAGCGCCGTAATGATAGTTGATGAGGGCGGTGGTGGCGTTGACACGGCCTTTCTTGAGGTCGTAATCCACGTCCCACTCGGTGTTCGTGCGGGCAGTCGTCTGGATGCGGAGCCGCGAAATGATGGGTGCGAAGCGGCGGGCTTGATTGAGGAACGCGATGCCGGTGAAGTCGGCGGTGCTAGCAAACACGTTGCGCTGGCCGTTGATGAGAGCGTGGCCGAAGGTGGGGTCGAAGAAGTACTTTTCGCCGATTTCCCAGCTTAGAATTTCGCGCGGGCCATTGGCGCATGGTTGGGTATCGGAAGCGGGCGGAAGTTCCCAGGGAACGTTGCCCACGCGAGGCGCGCCTCCGATGGTGAGAGTGCTCATGCCCTGGAGATCGCAATCGGACGTGTCGGGAGTGGTGCGCTTGGCGTAAATGCGGTTGACCAGGGAATATTCGACTTCATTGGTGTTGGTGAGCGTGTCGGCGGAGTCGAAGCGGATGATGTCGGCGAAATTGTTGATGCCGGTGACGAAATCGTAGCGCATGCGGGGCTCGATGACGTGCTTCCACTTGCGTCCGAGCCAAGGGCGCTCAAAGACCTTGGAGAACGCCGGCGGTCGTAGGTCCACTGCGGCTTCTAGAGATTTGCGGTTCAGGATGGAGTCTTCCGCAGTTCCGGTCGATTGGCCCACCTGCTGCGTATAGAACGTGTCGCGCAAGGTAAGCGCGGAGCGGAAGGACCAGCCCTGCCATTGCAGCGGCAAGGAAAGGGTGGGAGCGAAATCGAAGCGGCCTACCAGAGGTGCCGTGCGAAACCCGTTCTGGTCTGCCTGGGCGGCGACCTGGCGTCGTTGCAAGCCTTCGACCGCGCTCTCGAAAGACCAGTACAGCGGCGTGTGGCCCAGTTGCCGTTCTTCGCTGGATGCGAAAAAGCTCGGCGTATGCAGGACGCGGATCAGTTCGGTTTGAGTCAGAGTCGCGCATTGGCCTTCCTGATGCCGCGGGTCGCAAACTTCGAAGTCCTGATAGCGCTCGGCGAGAGCATTGAAGTGAAATCCGTTGGTTGTGTTAGAGAGGAAGATCTGCGAGCGGACTTCGGAATCGATGGCCTGGGTGTAAACCTCGGTGAAAGCGAGGCGGTACACGAACGAACTGAGGTAGTCGATGTTGGCAACGCCTCGAACAGTGCCGAAAAAATGCTCGGCCTGGAACCGGGCATCTTCTCCACCCTGATTCTGCGAACCCATGCGGCGATCCACGACTCCGGAATAGGTGAAATAGATATAGGACCGGTCGCTCGGGCGCATCCGGAAGGTTGCTTGCTGCGCCCATCCACGCTTGGAATAGTATTCCGCGCCAACCGTGGCATCACTGCTGCGATCGAAGGCCCAGTAAACAGATTCTCCGACGATGTAGCCCTTGGTGGAGGATCGGCCGACGCTAGGGATAAGGAACCCGCTGCGGCGGTCAGGTTGCACGGGGTGTTCGACAAACGGGAAATAGAAGACAGGCACTCCCATGAGGCGGAAGGCCGAGTTGTAGATCTTGGCGGTTGAATCGACGTCCACCGAAATACGTCCCGCGCTGAAGAGCCACTTGGGGCGGGGCAGTTGGCAGGTAGTGACGGTGCCGTGACGGACAAGGTAACGGTTCGGCCCTTGCTTCTCGACGATCTTGCCGGTGAAGGCGAAGGGGCTGGACGACGCCAGCACGTACGTAGATTTGCGACCGCGTAACCCAATCGAGCCGACTACGTTATGAAAGGTGCCAACTTCCGTCCGAATGTTGTAGGTTCCGTCGCTGGCCTCGACGTGCTCGTCGTACGGGCCGCCGTCGAGGATGGCGCGGCCTTCCAAATCGGTGGCGCCGGTGTCGGAGTTGTAGGTAATCTCGTCTGCCTGAAGAACGAAGTTACGGAAATTGATCTGGACCTGGCCCCGGAGGTGATACACGGAGCCTTGCTTCTCCTGTTCGATGGCGCGGATGGTGACCTCTTCGTGCAATTGGCCGGTGGGAGCTGAGGGCAAACCCGCGAAGGGATTGGACTGGGAGGGCGGGGTCTGGCTGGTTACTAGCGTGGCGAACAGAAAGAGATGACAGAGCAGAGCCAGCGTGATAAAGATTCGGTAGCGGGTGTTCATTTACGGATGATCATCAGCGGTTGATCCGCAAGAGCGCGTACGCTCCGCCAGCCAGTCTGCCAACGGGAAATTTGACCTTAGCATGCAGGTGGCAGGCGAGGCAAAGCTGTGCCCGAATTTGTGGTCTCCGCAACGTGTGCCGAGCCTGGCTCTGGCTGCTGGCATTCTTCGACGACTGACTTAGAAATGACCGGAATGGAGAATTCGGCGGCCGAGGGCGAACCTCGGGTTCCGGAGATTTGCGAAAGTACGGAACCGCTCGCGGATGGGGCTACGGCGCTGGCCGCCCCGGACACGTGGCGCGATGAGGTGGCGGCGCGACTGGCCCGCTATCGCACGCGCCGGAAACCGCGCGCGCCGCGATATCCATCCCTCCTACTGCCGTTCGACAACACAGAGCGGAGAGGTACGAGCGTGTCTGCGTCTCCCGGTTCGCATGTGACTGCAGGTGAAGAAGGATTCGACTCGACTGCGGAAGAACTACCGAGCGAGAATCGGAATCGAGAAGCCGCCGATCTGGCAGAAGCATCGGGTGTGTTGCCGCAGGTTCCAGATGAGCCGCGACGTGGATGGTCGCGAGAGTACGAAACGGAACCCTCTTCCAATGTGATCGAGTTTCCGCGGTCAGCGGCGATTCCGATTGTTTATGCAGCGCCGCTGGCCGACTCGATTTTTGATCGTCCACGCATTGTGGAAGCGCCAGAGGTGGTGCCGCATCCACCCGCGCTCGGCGGGATGCTGATTGAGCCTGCCCATAAAGAAGAGACGGACGGGCGTGGAGTGGAAGAGATACTGGTGCAGCGGGCCTCGATAGCGCGACGGTTGCTCGCGACGCTGGTGGATGGGGCGATTGTCGGAGCGGGGCTGGGCGCATTTGGCGCGATTTTCTTACGATTCAATCCGATACAGCGGCCTGTGCTGATGATGGCTGCGTCGGCGGGTGCGTTGGCCGTGACATTTTGGGTGGCCTACCAGTATTTATTGGTGGTGTTCACGGGATCGACGCCCGGCTTGCGAGCGGCGCGATTGAAGTTAGTGAGATTTGATGGCGGGGCGGCGAACCGGGCGACCCGGCGGTGGAGAGTCCTGGCGACACTTCTGTCGGGGTTCTCGGCAGGGTTGGGATATCTCTGGTGTTTCTTGGATCAGGATTCGCTCTGCTGGCATGACCGGATTACGCACACTTACTTTCGAACCACGACGCCCTCGGCGTAGAAGGCAGCCGAGGCGAGCAGAAATAGAGTCCCTCAGGCGCTGAAGCGCGACTTATCTTCCAGCGACTTTACGGCACGACCAAGGTCGTGCCCTTCCCAGAAATCTCGAACAGGAGTTTTTCCGTAACCTGTGGAGCTTGTGTCCTCTCAATCCCTATTTGGATCGAGTTTTACGGAGCCTGCCAGGACAAGGCCAGCCTTAAAACTAAAAAGATGGCCTGAGTTTCTACGTTTCCATTTGTCAAAACTTCGCTAAAACCCTCGATCTGAGCTTGCTTTGGCAGACAGTGGTGGTAAACTCGCTGCCAAGACAGCTCGGGTCCAGGCCGTTCCCCAACGACGCCCGAAACTTCTGAAGGCCCCAATTCACACTCTGAAAGGTTTGAGGATCACTATGAAATCGTTTCGTGTAGTTTCTGCTGTGTGCATGATTTTGCTGGCGGGTCTTGGCGTGATGAGCGCGCAGACCTGGACGCCAGTCACTCAAGCTGCGCCGATCGCCTCTCCGGGCACAGCGCTGCTGTTGACCGATGGGCGAGTCCTGGTGCACGATTCCGATGCCTCGGACTGGTGGACGCTGACTCCTGATCTGACGGGAAGCTACATCAATGGAACGTGGACCCAAGTGGCATCGCTGCCTTCCGGCTACGGACCTTTGTATTACGCATCCGCGGTGCTGCCGGATGGACGGGTGGTAGTGATTGGTGGCGAATACAACTTCGGAAGCCAGAACTGGACGAAACTGGGAGCCATTTACACGCCGACAACGGATTCGTGGAAGAGCCTGGCGGCGCCTCCGGGATGGGCGAACGTGGGAGACGCGCAAAGTGTTGTGCTCGCCAACGGCAAGTTCATGTTGGCCACGGCACTGAGTTCGAAGCAAGCGATCCTGTCGGCCACCGGCACGAAATGGAGTTCGACCGGCGGCAGCAAGAGCGATGGAAACGACGAAGAGGGATGGACATTGCTGCCGAGCGGCAAAGTGCTGACGGTGGATGCGAATTGCGGGGCTTGTCTGAACTCCGAGATTTACGATCCATCGACGGGAACATGGTCGAGCGCGGGGAGCACTGGCGTGGAGTTAGTGGATCTGGGCTCGCATGAAATCGGGCCGGCGGTTCTTCGTCCCGATGGCACGGTGCTGGCGACAGGCGGAAGCGGACACAATACGGTGTACAACTCGGGGACAGGCCAGTGGTCTGCGGCACCAGATTTCCCGAAGAGTAACGGAGCGCAGCTTGACGTCGCAGACGGTCCAGCGGCTCTGTTGCCGGATGGGAATGTCCTCGTGATGACGAGCCCGGGAGTCTTCAATGTCGGTGCCAAGTTTTTTGAGTGGGATGGCAATCACTTCAATGCAACGGTGAATATTCCGAATGGTCCCAACGACTCTTCTTTCTATGGACGAATGGTGGTCCTGCCGACGGGACAGATTCTTCTGACGGACGGCTCGCCAGATGTGGAGATTTATACGTCCACCGGGGCGGCGAATCCGTCTTGGGCGCCGACGATTACAAAATTCGTTGCCACTCTGACGCACGGGAAGAAGTCGACGATCAGCGGGACGCAATTCAACGGGATGGCGCAAGGGGCGGCGTACGGGGATGATGCACAGGCGGCGACGAACTATCCGCTGGTACGAATCACGAACGTTGGCACTGGGCACGTGTTCTATGCGCGCACCTACAAGCACAGCTCGATGGGCGTTGCTACGGGCTCGACTGTGGTCACAACCCACTTCGAGATTCCCGTTGGAATCGAAGTGGGCGCAAGCACTCTGGAAGTTGTGGCGAACGGAATCGCCTCCAACCCGGTGAACGTTACGATCAAGTAAACAGGCAGGTTTTGTGAGCCGGACGGCGGTGCCGTCCGGTTTTTTGTTGGCCGGATGTGCCAGAAGGTGCAAAGACTTTCACTCCCGGTGCTGGTCCGGCTCAGGGTGCGGGGCATTTTTGGCAATTGCGTTGCAGCGAAGCGGTTGGAATACTTCGCTTGGGACTGGGATGGGCATGAGGACAGGCATGAAATTGCTGGGGACAATCGGCGCGATCTTGATGGTGGGGATGGGAACGGTGGTCGCGCAGACATGGACGCCGCTCACTAACCAACCGACGTTTCCCGCGAGTACGCCTGTGCTGCTGACGGACGGGAGCGTCCTGGTGCAGGAGTCAGCCGGAAAACATTTTTGGAAATTGACGCCCGATATGAACGGTAGCTACGTGAACGGCACTTGGAGTAAGGGTGGAGTCCTGCCGAAGGGATACAGCCCTCTATATTATGCCTCCGCGGTGCTGCCGGACGGGCGGGTTGTGGTGATTGGTGGCGAATACAACCTCGGCGCTGAAGACTGGACGACGCTGGGCGCGATCTACACTCCGAAGGCAAATTCCTGGAAGCCACTACTTGCTCCCGCGGGGTGGGCGCGGGTTGGGGATGCGCAGAGTGTGGTGCTGGCGAACGGGACGCTGATGATTGCGGATTGCTGCACGTTTGATTCGGCTCTGCTCGATCCGACGACCTTGACCTGGACCACGACTGGAGCAGGTAAGGCCGACAACAACAACGAGGAAGGCTGGACACTGCTGCCAAACGGGAAAGTGCTGACGGTGGATACAAACACCGGGAACGCGAATGCGGCAGCGGAGATTTACGATCCGGCAACCGGAATGTGGTCGAGCGCCGGCAATACGGTGGTGCAGCTCGCGGATCTGCCAACGGCTGAAATCGGGCCGGCAGTGCTTCGTCCGGATGGGACCGTTCTCGCCACCGGCGCTACCGGTCACAACGCGATTTATAACACGAAGAAGAACAAGTGGAAGGCGGCGCCGGACTTTCCGAAAAATGACAGGGGGAATCAGTTTGCGATGGCCGATGCGCCGGCGGCACTTTTGCCGGACGGCAATGTGCTCTGCATGGCGGCTCCGGGAGTGTTTGGATTCGGCGTGCAGTTCTTTGAATGGGACGGAACAACCTTCAATGCGACGGTGAATACCCCGCACGCTGCCAGTGAGCCCGCCTATCTGGGACGACTGATCGTCTTGCCCACGGGACAGATTCTGGAGACGGATACGTCGAAGGATATCGAGATCTACACTTCGACCGGCGCCGCAAACCCGGCGTGGGCGCCAACGATTACGGATTACAGCGCGACGTTAAAGCACGGTAAGGCCTCGACGATCAGCGGCATGCAGTTTAATGGGATGTCACAAGGTGCTTTCTACGGCGACGATGCGCAGATGGCGACTAACTATCCCCTGGTCCGCATCACGAACAATACGACGGGGCATGTGTTCTACGCGCGGACATACAACCACACGTCGATGGGCGTGGCGACGGGATCGTTGATTGTCTCGACGACGTTTCTGGTTCCGAGAGGAATTGAACTGGGTGCGAGCCAACTGGAGGTCGTGGCTAACGGAATCGCTTCGGTTCCGGTGAGCGTGACAATCAATTAGGAAGGACGGGCGCGAACGCCCGTCCCATGGTGAAACATAGTTGTATCGACCTAGCTGGCGGTTGATGCGTGTTCGTGACCAGCGCAGTGGTTGCCACAGCAATTCATTGCTGACTTGCCATCGCCTTCCTTGCAGCACTTGCCGTCTCCGCAACCGCCGGTCTTCTTGCACGCTTCCATACAGGCCTTCGCTTCTTTTCCGTCGCAGCAGGATTTTCCATCTTTCTTCTCGCACTTGGCCATGTCTTTGCCGCCGCAGCAACCGGCAGCATCCTTGGCATCAGCGCTTCCGTGATGGCAACAACCCTTCGCATCTTTGGCCGCAGCTGCGTGATCGTGATGGCAGCAGCTCTTGGCTTCGGACTTCGGGGTGGAGTTCGGTGCGGGAGTGGACGGAGCGTCCTGGGCCCATGCGGTGAGTGAAAATGCGAGCAACATTGCAAACAATCTGAGTTTCATAAAATCTCCTTTATTCGAAATAGGAATGCAGTTTGGTCGAGCGGCCACTCAAGGCCGCAGAAAAAAGTGTGAGTAAGAAATGAAGATGAGGCTAAATGCGGAGGGTCATACCAAAAAGATCGGGGGGAGGGCTTAGCGAAAGCTCGCTGTCGCGCGGAGCGAACCGCGGGGCGGTGCGGGGCGGAGCCGCTTCCGCGATTACGACGGGCGCAATTTCCTGCGTCAGATTCTGTACGTCGCGCACTGGTGCCGGAACGCTTTGCGGTCCCTGGCGGAAGCAACAACTGTGCTGATCTTCGCAGGCTGGAGCGCTCGACAGTAGAACAAATTCAGGTTCCGCCTGCGCCCTATGAAAACCTGGGCAGCAAGGTTTCTGGGCATCGCCGGACATGCCATGGTGCGCGTGATGCGCCGGCATATCAGCGGCCATTTCATGGCCTGGGGCCATGTGCCCGGCGTGCATAGCGAGCATCGGCGCGAGGGCTAACTCGGCCCAGGCCGCGATCGCTAGCAAAAGCACCGACGCTAAGGCTTTCCGCAACATTGATCCAATTGTGTCAGACGGGTGACCGGAGTCAAGTGATGGTGATCACAAGAGGATGTTACTTTCGACCCTTTCCCGACCGGGTTGACGGGGAAGGCGCGCCCTAGGGAATCTGAACAAGTGCCCTTGCGATCGAAAGGCGATGCGTCCCCAGCAACAGCCCTCAGCGGCTAAAGCCGCATCTTCGCTGGGCTTTTCGGCACGGCTGAAGCCGTGCCCTTTCAAAGCCACCTTGCGGCTTACTTATTCAGAGGTTCCTAGATGAGGTTTTCCAAAGCGGCGCGCAGCTCTTCGAAATGGAAGGAATAGCCGGTTGTTCGAAGCTTTTCCGGGGCTACAAGCTGGCTGGCGAGAAAGAGTTCGTCGGCGGCCATGCGCCCAAAAGCCAGTTTCAGGGCGGCTGCCGGCACGGGAAAGAATGCGGGTCGGCCGAGCACCGATGCCAATACCTTGGTAAAGCCGGAGTTTTGCACGGGGTTGGGCGCTACAAGATTCATGGGACCAGAGACGGCGGTAGTTCGAATGGCGTGGTGAATCGCGCCCACGATATCGTCGATATGAATCCAACTCCACCATTGGGTGCCCGGGCCCAGACGGCCTCCCAATCCCAACTTGAAAGCGGGGAGCATTTTTGCCAGTGCCCCACCTTTCGGGCTGAGTACCAGGCCAATACGGATATTTACCGTGCGGATGCCGGCGTCGGCGGCAATGCGGCTCGCGGTTTCCCACTCGCGGCAAACCTCGGGCAAAAAGCCCTGGCCACTGGCGCTGGCCTCGGTCAGTATCTCGTCGCCGTGGTCGCCATAGAAGCCGACCGCTGACGCGCAAACAAATGCGCGCGGCTTGGATTTCGTTTGGGCGAGAGCTGTCGCAATCGTTTTTGTGCCGAGTACGCGACTGTCGCGAATGGCCGCTTTCTTGGCTGTGGTCCAGCGGCCTACGACGCTCTCGCCTGCGAGGTGGATCACCGCTTCAAAGCCGGAGACTGCTTCGGGCGCGAGGGTGCCTGCCGGATTCCAGGAAACCTGGGCAGAATTTTTGGCTGGGCCGCGGACCATGCGTACGATCTCAGCGCCTGCCTGTTCCAGCGAAGGCAGGAGAGCGGCGCCGATCGGGCCGGACGCTCCAGTGACTAAGACGCGCTCCATGGGCGGCTCCTCAATGCTACTCTAGCAGCCTTTGCCGCAAACGTTTGATGGGCAACTTCCTGCGCAGCCGTGTCGATGTGGTTGAGAGCGAAATGTCGAACGCACAGCTTGACGCGATGCAAATCCTCTCGATTGACGAAACATCGCGATTGCGAATCGACCGTTGGTCAGCCGATTCTTAGTTAGTGAAACGGCGATTTTTCACCAACTACGAACACTGCCCCGTAGACAGGTTAGTACTACCCTGTGCAGAGGAATTGTGAGGTACAAAGCTAGCTCGCCCACTCGAGGAGAGGCTGCACAGACCAAGCGTTCATACCCACGTTATCTTTCAGTACAATTCCGACGGGAGACTAAGATGAAGAACCTCTCTGGCTGGCGTCTTGGTGCAATCTCGTGGCTCACCGTCGGATCGACTAACACAGTAATGCGATTCCGCATCAGCGGGATTACAGCTGAGAATATGGGGCATGGCGTAGCGGCTGTTGGCTTGCCTATCCTTTTCCTCAGCTTCATCTGCATGTCCAAATCTCAAACAACGCGCACCGTCTTAGGGGTGCTGTCGTGGCTGTTTCTGTTGGGAACAATAAACCAGATTCAGAATCAACACGATCCTTACGAAGACGCTACGCGTGCTGGATATGCATACATCAAGGCCGCAAACGACAAATTTGAATCGCAAACGGCTGGTATCACCACCAAGGACATATATGCCGCTGAGACATTCGCTGACAAGAAAGCCATGTCTCAAACGCTCGACAAAATAAATAGATTGTCAGTGGCTAACCAGGAGCTTTCGAGAGGTTGCGCTCAGTTCCCGAGTGTCGTTCAGCAAGCACTCGTGAAGTCTTCTGTCTCTGCTGCTGCGCAAGAGAAGTTCATGGCAGGATTGAGGCAATCTTATACGGATTCGCTTCGTGTAAAGGCGCTCGGCACCCAACAAGAATGGGCGGAATCAGCGGTTCTTCTTTACTCATACGCGTTGTCGCATGCTGGAGGGATTCAGGTTTCTGACGGCAAAATCCTCATATCCGACAATGGAACGCGGACTGCATTTAACAAGATACTCGATGACTCGCAAGCTCTGGCGAAAAAGTACACCGAAATGAATACCAAAGCCAACCAACAAAGCGAAGAAATAAAGAAAACATACGGGATTCGGTAATCCTTCTGCAGTATGAAGGCCGAATATTTAAAGAACGTGGGCGACGGTGGCTTAGCTGCGCACGCTCCCATGGTGCCGCCCAACTGTCGTCACCAGCCTCGGACGGGGAACAGCGGCGGTCCCCTTTTTTTTTGGTGGCTTGGTTCGCAAGCTCCGTCCACCCCAACAAATCAGTGGGAACAACTTCCAGAATGCTGAATGGGTGTAGCTGCGATTTTGCGAACAGGTTAGGGTCGAGCCGGGCTTGCCCCATGGCTTCGGCCATCACCGCACATCTAGCCGTGATCGTCTGCACTGACAAAGCGCGCGCACTCGTGTTGGATTGAGAGGGTCTCGCCTCCGCGAAGAAACAGTTCCCGCCCGTTGAGACACCGCACCCCTGAGGCGATTTCGGTCTTCTCCGGGAAGTAAAAACAGATCGGCAAATTCATTTCATGGAGGGTTGGCCAATGAACAGCACTTTGAAGGCGATCTTGCACGCGTACTTAGTCCTGGGTTTCGTCATGTTGTCGGCCGGTTTAGCCTTGGCTACCGACTATAAAACGTTGTTCAAATTCTCCGGCATTGATGGGCAAACTCCTGACGGAGCCGTGATCGTCGATGCGGCGGGCAACCTCTTCGGCACGGCTCGCAGTGGTGGCAGTCACGGAGGCGGGGTAGTGTTCAAACTAGCACCCAACCCGGACGGGAGTTGGACCGAGAGTGCAATCCACGAGTTCGCAGGCCCAGATGGAGCTAGCCTCGCCGCTGGTCTGACCTTCGATTCCGCCGGTAACCTGTACGGCACGACCCAGCAAGGTGGCGTGTATGACTTGGGAACAGTGTTCAAGATAATCCACAATTCGGACGGAAGCTGGACACATAGCGTGCTGTTTAGCTTCAGTGGCAGCGATGGCGGCAATGTCCTCGCGGGCGTCATCTTCGACGCGGCGGGTAGGCTCTATGGCACGACCTTTGCTGGTGGCCGCTTCGGCCGGGGCACGGTGTACCAACTGACGGCCCAGCCCGACGGGAGCTGGGCGGAAAGGGTACTCTACAGCTTCAGAGGGATGGACGGAGGTGGTTCGGACGCTGGCGTAGTCTTTGACACCCAAGGCAACCTCTTTGGCACGACCAAATATGGCGGCACTCATGAAATGGGCACAGTGTATAGGCTGACACCTCAGCCCGACGGGACCTGGAGGAAGACCAAACTTCATAATTTCAAGGGCGTGGACGGAGCTTATCCCGTCGGTGGGTTGATCTTGGACGCGGCCGGCAATCTCTACGGCACGACTACCTCCGGTGGCGCCAGTGGCATGGGGACGGTGTACAAGTTGTGGCCGCAGCCCGAGGGAGGTTGGAAGTACACTAAACTTCATTCCTTTAACGGCGGGGACGGAGCTTATCCCTGGATAGATCTGATCGCCGATGCTCGCGGCAGCCTTTACGGCACGACCGTTGCCGGCGGCGCCTATGGCTCGGGCACAGTGTTCAAACTAATATCCCAGCCCGATGGACACTGGGGGCTCGAGCAGCTTCACGTGTTCACGAACTATGATGCGCCCTATACGGCATTGATGTTGGACGCCGCCGGTAACCTCTACGGCGAAACCCAGTTTGGTGGCAATGGTTACGGCGTGGTCTTTCAGATCGCTCCGTAAAGTTACCTAACGAGTTGTTTTGGGCTTGCACGGGTAAAGCGTGCAAGCCTAGTTCTTCCTCTGGCCGGTTCTACCTTCCGCGGAATTGACAGTCATCAACGTCCACGCCAACGACCGACCTTTCGGCTCCCCACAATAAGTTGACCGGGCGACCCCTCCGGCAAAGAGGGGCGACAATTTTTCCCGAAGTGTACTACCGCGAACGTTTGAGGTCGCAAATTGCGACCTCAAAATCGCAGGGACGGACCTGATTCAAAAGAGGTATTCGGCACGGTCGTAGCGCTAGATCTTCTGCAGTCGTTGCACGTCGTGGACGCCGGGGATCTGGCGAACTCCATCGATAATTCTTTGCAGATGTTTGAGGTCGGCAATTTCCAAAACCACGTCCACGCTCGCCTGGCCGTTTTGAGTGCGGGCTTCGATGTTGCGGATGTTGGTCTGCGTGTCGCTGATTACGGCGGTGATTTGTTTCAGCATGCCGAAGCGGTCATCACACAGCAAAGTGATTTTGACGGGATAAGAGACAGGCTGACCTTCTTTGTCTCCCGCCCAGAGAACGTCAATGCGGCGTTCCGGTTCGTAAAGAAGGTTCGTGACATTAGGGCAGTTGATCGAGTGAACCGCAATGCCTTTGCCGCGAGTGACGTAGCCGACGATGGATTCGCCGCGAATCGGATTGCAACAGCGCGCACGGTAGACGAGGAGGTCGCCCTGGCCTTTGACTACGATGGCGTTCGAGTCGGTGCCAAAAACGCGGCGCACGACACTGGTAATGCCGCCGGTTGTGCCCTGGCCGCCGGGCTTCTCTTCGCCCTCCGGAATCGTTTCCGCGCCGGGGGGCGCGAGTTTGGCCAGCAACTGGCGCGCCGAATACTTGCCATAGCCAATGCCGGCCATCAGATCTTCGACGCGGCCCAAACCATAATCATTCGCCGCGCGGAGCAGGTCGGCGTCTTTGATGTCCTTGAGCGAGACGCGATACTTCCGCGCTTCTTTTTCCACCAGCTTGCGGCCGATTTCGATCGCACGTTCGCGCTGGTGGACGTTGAGCCAGTGCTTGATCTTGTTGCGGGCGCGGGATGATTTGACGACGGCTAGCCAATCACGGCTGGGCTTGTGTCCGGGTTGCGTCAGAATCTCGACGATGTCGCCAGAATGTAATTTGTGACGGAGCGGAACCATGCGCCCGTTGATTTTGGCTCCCGTGCAGGCGTGGCCGACTTCGGTGTGGACGGAATAAGCGAAATCGATTGGTGTGGACTCCCGGGGCAATACAACGACTTTGCCTTTCGGCGTGAAGGTGTAGACCTCTTCCGGGTAGAGATCAACTTTCAGGGTGGATAGAAATTCGTTCGGATCGGAAACATCGCGCTGCCACTCGACGACCTGACGCAGCCAGGCAAGGCGCTGCTCATCCTGCGCGGAAACCGGCCCATCTTTATATTTCCAATGGGCAGCGATGCCTTCCTCGCACATCTTGTGCATCTCTTCGGTGCGAATCTGAATTTCGAAAGTTTCGCCGGTTTCCGTGATGACCGAGGTGTGCAGTGACTGATAAAGATTCGGCCTCGGCATGGCGATGAAATCTTTGATGCGCCCGGGCACGGGCCGCCAGAGGTTGTGGATGATGCCGAGCACCGCGTAGCAATCCTGCACAGAATTCGTGATCACGCGCATGGCGTAGAGGTCGTAGACCTGTTCCACGTTGATGCGTTGGCGGACGAGCTTGTTGTGGATGCTGTAGAGGCGCTTGACGCGGCTTTCCACGCGGGCGGTGATGCCGGCTTCTTTGAGCCCGTCGCGAACGGTCGATTCGACGCGAGCCATGAAGGCCTCGCCTTCCTTGCGTCGCGACTCCACAGCCGCGCGGACTCTTTCAAATCCGATGGGGTCGACGTATTTGAAGCCGAGGTCTTCGAGTTCGCCGCGGATCTTGCCCATGCCGAGACGGTGGGCGATGGGGGCGTAGATATCGAGAGTCTCTCTCGCGATTTTCTGTTGCCGCTCGGGGTCGAGGTGCTCGAGCGTGCGCATGTTGTGCAGGCGGTCGGCGAGCTTGATGAGAACGACGCGTATGTCGTCCACCATGGCGAGCATCATCTTGCGCAGATTTTCGGCTTGCGCTTCTTCTTTAGACGAGAAGTCAATCTTGCTGATCTTGGTGACGCCGTCCACGATGTGCGCGACTTGCTCGCCGAATTCCTGTTTAATCTCGACCGAGGTGACAGATGTGTCTTCAACGGAGTCGTGCAGCAGGCCGGAAACTACCGAGACCGCATCCATCTTCATGTCGGCGAGGACGATGCCGACCTCAAGCGGGTGGACGAGATAAGGCTCGCCGGAGGCGCGGGTCTGCCCGGCATGATGTTTCTGGGAAAACTCGTAGGCTTTCTTGACGAGGGCGAGGTCGTCGTTGGGACGGTTTTCGCGCAGCTTCCGCATCAACTCGCGGAACCGGGTCACCGTGAGCACGTTGGTTGCGATCTGTTCGCGCAACGTCGCCATGAAGGATTCTACCCTAGCGCAGGCGGGGAGGGGGGCTGTGCCGCGCGGCGGGCTGTGTTTTCAAGTTTAAATGATGGGGAAAGCTGGGCAACTCCGCGTGGCATATCATGTTGGGGCAAGGAGAAGCATTAATCCCAATCTATGATCCCGCGAATCAAAATTTGTCTCCTTTTATTGGCCCTGATCCCGATCCCAGGCCTGTTCGGCGCCGATTTTGCCATGAAGGTGACCGACAAGAATTATCTCGACACACAAGGTTTCAGCGTTTTTCTCTACGACAGCACGTACCATCCCATTTTTGTGGACCAAAAGAATACGGCGATGGAGATGATTCTCCACGGCCAGCGCATTGCCACGAACGGCGACGTCCGCCTGATGCCAACGCCGGAGCAGTGGGACCTGGTGGCGACCCTCAAAGGCCGTCATGCCGACAAGGCAAACAGCCGACTCACCGCCGACCTTGCTTTTCCGACATTCGACTTCACTTACACATTGGAAGTGGCAGCAGAGCCAGGCGGCGTGCGGGTCAGCATCAATCTCGATAAGCCACTACCGCCGAAACTGGCGGGGCGAGCGGGGTTCAACCTGGAGTTCCTGCCGTCGATCTACATGGGCAAGGCTTACCTGGTAGACGGGACAAAAGCCGGCATCTTCCCGCGTACGCCCAACGATCCGATGACGAAGGTTTTGCCTCTGCCTGACGAACCGAAGAAAGCGTACTACCTGGAGGACTGGGATAAGGCGAAGGGATACACTCAGCCGCTGCCGTTCGCCGAGGGCAAGAGCATCACCCTTGGTGTCGACGACGCGCTGGCCCGGGTGAATGTCGTATCGGATACGGCCAACCTCATGCTGTTCGATGGCCGCGACCGCGCGCAGAACGGCTGGTTCGTGTTGCGTTCGCTGATCCCTTCGGGCAAGACCACCGGCGCCATCGTCTGGCATATCAGGCCGGACGTGATTCCGAACTGGACGCGGCCGCCGATGATCGCGCATAGCCAGGTTGGCTATGTGCCGGGCTTCTCAAAGGTGGCCGTGCTCGAACTCGACCCGAAGTACAACGCGCCGAAGACGGCCAGAGTGCTGCGCCTAATGGAAGACGGATCGTACAAGCAGGTGTTCGAGGGCCCGATCACGCCTGCAACGCCATGGCTGCGCTATGTCTACTCAAAATTCGACTTCACCCCGGTGAAGGAGCCCGGCCTCTATGTTGTCGAATATGGAGGCCAGCGTACGGCGCCGTTCCCCATCGCAAAGGACGCTTACGCGAACATCTGGCAGGACAGCCTCGATCATCACCTTGCGGAGCAGATGGATCACGTTTCCGTTCGCGAAGGCTACCGCGTGTGGCATGGCACTTCGCACCTGGATGATGGCCGCATGGCGCCGGTAGTTGGAGAGCAATTCGACAATTGGAACCAGGTCACAGCAACGGACGGAAAGTATAGAGGCGGCGATCACATTCCTGGAATGAATGTAGGTGGCTGGTACGATGCCGGGGACTTCGATCTTGAGGAGCCTGCGCAGCTCAGCGTGATTCAGAGCCTCGCTCTGGCGTATCGCGAATTCAATCTCAAATACGACGAACTCACGGTAGATGAAGCTGCCCGTGAGGTTGAGATGCACCGTCCCGATGGCGTGCCGGATACGCTGCAGCAAGTCAAGCACGGCGCACTGCTCATCCTGGCGCAGTTCCACAACATCGGCCACGCCATCCGCGGCACTCACGAGCCGGATCTCCGCCAGTACACACAGGTCGGTGACGGTGCGGCGAAAACTGACGGCCGCATTTACGACCCGAAGCTCGGCCCGAACGAAGCGAAGGGAGACTACTCCGGCAAGCCGGATGATCGGTGGATCTTTACTACCAACAACCCGTATTTCCAGTGGAATGCGATTGCGGCGCTAGCTGCTGCGGCGGACACGCTGAAAGGCTGGGACGACGCATTAGCGAAAGACTGCCTCGAGACCGCGATCCAAGCATGGAAGGAAACGAAGGCTGACCCAACGCGGTATCCGGTTGGCGGCTCAACTGCGGAGGCTCCGGAAAGTGCCCCCGGTAGTGGTGTGCTGGCCGCGTCTCAGGGTGTGGTCTCGGGGGCTCCGACAAGTTCTGGCACCAGCGCGCAAACAGCTCCGCCGGTCGGCGTCGGGCGTGGGGGATCTGGCGTCGCACTGGACTGGGCAGCGACTCTGGAATTGACCATCGCCACGAATGGCGCCGAGCCCTACAAGTCTCGGCTGAAGGAGTTGTTACCTCAGGTGATCACGCCGGAGCAGATGGACTTCCATGGTTGGACAGCGGTGCGGGCATTGCCGTACCTGGATGCGAGCGCGAAAGAGCAAATGCGCGAAGCCGTGAAGACATACATGGCGGGTCTGGACAAGCAGTTGGACTCGACCCCGTTCGGCGTACCTCCGAGCCTGGGCACCTGGGGCGGATCGGGCGCCGTGGTGGACATGGCGATCCGAATGTATTTCCTGCACAAGTCCTTCCCGGATCTCGTCAGCCCCGAATACACACTTCGCGCCGTCAACTACATTCTCGGCACGCACCCTGTATCCAGTACCTCGTATGTAGCTGGAGTCGGTACGGTCTCGAAGACGATGACGTACAGCAACAATCGCGCAGACAATGCTTACATTCCAGGTGCTGTGATTCCGGGATACATCATCATCAAGCCGGATTTTCCGGAGTGCATCGACGACTTCGGATTCCTGTGGTTTGAGGATGAAGCCGTCGTCGCTGGTTCGGCCAGCTGGATCGTCGCCGGCAACGCTGCGGACGCGATTGTTAACGAATCGAAGTAAACCCAGCTCTAAAAGGGCACAGCCCGGCCCCGAGCGGGCCGAACTTGGTACACTGGCGCTCCGCGCCGAGCTTTTATGTTTTGAACTTCTTGAACTTCGGCTTGCCGTCCGATGTCGCGCGCGGCGGCGGGCTCGTACAAACTCAGTCTCATTGAAGGTGGTTTATGCATTCTCTTCGTGAAGTAGGAGCATTAAACCGGCTTCAAGGGAACCCTCGCCGGTTGTGGGTGGTGGCGGGCGTGGCCGGGCTTGTGTTGCTCTTCGCCGTTCACCTGGCGCTGATCTCACACGCCAACACCATCACATGGGATGAACCCGACCATATCTATTCCGGATATATGTCGTGGCACGGCGACTTTGGCTTGAATCCCGAGCATCCGCCGCTGGTTAAGTTCGTTGCCACTGTGCCTTTGCTTCCCATGCAGCTGAACATACCGAAACTGGAGGATCGTCCTTACCGGCTACAGGCCGTTCTTGGGGGGAGAGATTTCATCTTTCACAACGACGCCGACAAGATGGTGTTTCGCGCGCAGATGGCGGCCTCAATCTTCACCCTGCTGTTGCTGGTGATTGCGTTTCTCGCGGCTCAAGAAATGTTCGGAACCCCTGCGGGTTTCCTTGCGCTCGGGCTTCTGGTGTTCGATCCAACCCTGCTTGCTCACGGAGCGCTGGTGACTACGGATGCGGCGCAAACATGTTTCTTACTGGCGTCGATCTATGCGTTCTATCGCTATGTGCGATCGCCGTCTGCGGGGCGGGTGGCGATAACGGCGCTTGCTGCCGGACTGGCGTTGGCGTCCAAGCACAGCGCTGTCCTTGTGTTCCCCATGCTCGTGATTCTCGCGGGATTTGAGATATTCCGCCGACAGTCGGCGGACAGCGGATCACAATTCTCTGCCGGTAAGAGCGCCGCTCGCTATGCTACGGCCTTAGTGACCATCGGCCTTTTGTCAGTCGCAATTCTGTGGGCGGCCTACGGCTTCCGCTATGCGGCGCGCGGGGACGGGCTGCAGTTGAATCCGCCGATGGAGGCGCAACTTGCCAACGTTCCCAGTCCTACGCAAGGCAAAGTGCTTCACGAATTCGCCCGGTTTCACTTGCTCCCCGAGTCTTATATCTACGGCTTTGCGCACGTTTTAATCAGCGCCGACGACTTCAACAGCTACCTCTTCGGCAAACCCTATCCGCATGCCGTCTGGTTTTACTTTCCAGTGGCCATGGTGGTGAAATCGAGCCTCACATTCCTGATTCTGCTGGCGATTAGCACTTGGGTGATCGCTAGCGGGCGGCTGCAAAAGAGACGTGAAGTCCTGTTTCTGCTGATCCCGCCGCTCATTTATATGGCCGCGTCGATGAAGGGGGGAATGAACATCGGCATTCGCCATATTCTGCCCATCTACATCTTTCTTGCGATCCTGATCGCGGGCGCGGTCTCCGTGCTGATCAGGAATAGCCGCCGCTGGAGGTATGCGGTCGTACTTCTGCTGGTCTTCCAGGCAATCTCGGTGACGCGCGCATTCCCCAACTGCATTGGCTATGCGAACGAAGCCTTCGGTGGCCCGAAGAACGCTTGGAAGTTTGTGAGCGATTCGAGTGCGGACTGGGCGCAGCAGTTGCACGCCGTGAAGCAATACACGGACGAGCGCCATATACAAAACTGCTGGTTCGTTTACTTCGGAACCGGTGTGATTGACTATGACTACTACAAGATTCCATGCAAGCTGCTTCCGACCATAGAATCAATCTGGCTGGGCACGCTCTCCGACGCTACTCCTGTGATCGATGGTCCCGTGTTTATCAGTGCTGTCAATCTCTCGGGATTCGAATTCGGCCCGCCTCCACTGAATCCTTATGAGCAGTTCAAGACCTTGAAGGCTGCCGACGCGATCGAAAGTGTCTTTGTGTACGAAGGACGTTTCGAGATTCCGCTGGCGGCGGCGTTGGCGCACGCACAAAAGGCAAGTGTGTTTCTCGACGGCAAGCGATTGCCGGACGCACTCCAGGAAGCACAACAAGCTGTGGCTCTCTCGCCCGACTCGGCCGGAGTGAATTCACAGATGGGCAACGTGCTGGATGCGCTTGGCAGGCGAGAAGAGGCTCGGCCTTACTACGCAACTGCATTGCGACTGGCTCTTACCCAGCAGCCAGAGTTCCAGCGCTCGCTGGTCGCGCCGCTTGAGCAGCGCCTTGTGGCAGTAGATGACCGCGCACAAGAAGGGCATCCATGAACGCGAGCCTCCTAGGCCAAGCAGTTCCCGCTGATTTACGCCGTCCTTAGCTGCCGACTTTTAGATATGTCGAATACTGCTCTTCGTCGATCGACGTAAACGGCAGCATCGTCACGGGCTCTTCGGCGGTGGCTACCTGCCATTTGCCGGGGCTGACTTTGGTTGCGGCGAGCAGTTGGGCGCGAGTGACTTTCGGTGCTGATTTCGTGACGCCGAACAGGACGAGCGGCCCGCGCATGAGGGCGACTGTATCGGGGTGCTGAGGGTCGATTGCCTCCAGACGCATTTTCATTGGCAGTTCGAGTTCGACGCGGTCGCCGGATTTCCACTCGCGGCGAACGGAAGCGAAAGCGTTCGCGACCACTTCTGTGGTCACACGCTTGCCGTTGACAGCGATCGTTGCGCCTTGCGTCCAGGCCGGAATGCGGAAGTTCAGCGTGAATTCCGAAGGCCGTGAGAGCGCCAGTTCGAGCTGGATCGCTTCGTTGTGCGGGTAAGAACCCTTCTGCGTGAGCGCAATCTGCGAGCCGGCGTGATTCCACCGCACGGTGGATGGAATGTAGAGATTCACATACATAGCGTGCTGGTCGCGGAAGTAGCTGTTGATGCGGTAGTCCGCGGCTACCTGCGGCAGAGTGCCGGCACAGCAGGCCCAGCGACGGTCGGAATACACTTTGCGCGCGGCAAAGTTGTAATCGGAATAGTAGAAACATCGGCCATCGGGCTGGATCGGCTTCGCTCCGAGCACGGTGTTGTACATCATGCGTTCCATGCTGTCGCCATAGCGCGAGTCGCGGGTCACGCGCAAGAGGTAGCGCGTGATTTTGAAATGCGCGTAGGCTCCGCAGGGAGTTTCGAAACTGTTGTGCGTGTTGGTGAGGCTGGCTGCGACCTCTCCATTGCCGGGAGCGCGCAGAGTTTCGTCAGGACCCCAACCGCCGGTGGCGAAACTTTGCGCGGTGAGGAAATCGAACGCGTTCCGCGCAGCGCGCAGATGCTTTTCGCTTCCAAGAGTCAAGTACGCCTGCGCCGCTGACGACAGCGAATTGACGTAGCTGTAAGCATGGCGGCCCGCGAGATTGTCGTGACCTTCGCTGAGGGGGTCATAGTAATAGTCGGCGAGATAATCGGTGCCGAGCTTTTTGTAGCGCTCTCCCATGCCGCGCTGGTAGGCACGGAACATGTTCTCGGAGGCGGTGTAGGATTCGTCAGAATCGTCAACGGCTTTGCCGGGCATGATGCCGAGAGCGGTGGAGGTGCTGCGTTCTGAAATCTTGAGCGCGTCCGGATCGTGCGCGAGCGTGTGCGAGTCCGTCAGCCCGCACAGCAGCTTGTCGTGGCAGTACGTGGGAAAGTGATTCGTTTTGAAATACTGCGGGTCGATGACTTCGGCGTACAGGCGGTTGAGGCGAATGACTTTCTCGCGAATCTCAGGCTTCTGACGAATGGCGTACATGCGAGCGAGGGCTGAAACCCACTGGCCGTAGGTGCAACTCGGGGCGTAATTGCCATCCGTTCCGGCGTTCTTTGGGTTGTAGGTATACCAGCCGCCGAGTTCTTCTCCGGGCGCGGGCCTGCCAATCATCTGCCGGAAGGGTTTCAGCATGCTGTCTTCGCTGAGCGACATCAGCAACTCAAGATGGTGGTCGAGTTGGGCCTCATGCAGGGGGCTGTTGAGGTCAATGTCGCCGTAGCCGAATTCTTCCAACGCAGGCATTTGCGCGGAGGGTGTGGCGGAAGCACGAAGCCGACTGGGGAGGGCTGCGCCCGCAAGCGACAGGGCGACCGAGCCCATGAAAGTTCGACGTGAAACGCGGCGCGATGACATTGGAGTCTCCCGGGACAATGACCCGACGAGCCGTAATTTTACTAGCAAGTTGCGGAAATAGTGTTTTCCACGCGACTGTCCCCCAGCGGCTGGAAGCCGCCGAATCATTTGCAGCGGTTACGGCACGAGTGCAACTCGTGCCCTTCCCGAGCCTTGGCTGGCAATGTGAGTATTTCAACAGCTTGCCAGGGCGCGCTAGAATTGGCATCTTCTTGAAACAAAGCGGCCTAGGCTTGCGGGCATGGGTACGCTTGAGATGCGGCTTCGGCATCGCCGGTCGAATCCCAGCATCGAATCCGGTATCATAGAAGGACGTTCCCGGAGGGGTGATGGCAGTTCCTGTTTCCCAGATGTGGACCGTGGCGACCTATGTGCTGCGGCAGAAATTGGCTGGGCGCAAACGCTACCCGCTCGTCCTGATGCTGGAACCGCTGTTCCGCTGCAACCTGGCGTGCGCCGGTTGCGGCAAAATTCAGTACCCGGCCCACGTCCTCAAGACGGATCTCTCGCCCGAAGACTGCTTCAAAGCTGTGGACGAATGCGCAGCGCCGATGGTGTCGATCCCCGGTGGCGAACCGCTCATGCATCCCGAGATCGACAAGATTGTCGAAGGCCTGGTCGCCCGTAAGAAATACATCTACCTCTGCACCAACGCGCTGCTGCTCAAGGAAAAGCTGCATCTGTTCAAGCCCAGCAAGTATCTGAGTTTTTCGGTGCATGTGGACGGGCAGAAAGAGCACCACGATTTCTCCGTGTGCCGCGAAGGCGGATATGACATCGCGCTCGATGGCATCCGCGCGGCGATTGATGCTGGCTTCCGCGTGACCACGAATACGACTCTGTTCGATGGCGCCGATCCCAACAGCGTGCGCACGTTCTTTGACGAAATGATGGAAGTCGGCGTCGAGAGCATGATGGTGTCGCCCGGATATTCCTACGACAAGGCTCCCGACCAGAAACATTTCATGGGCCGCGCCCGCACGCGCCGCCTGTTCCGCGCCATGCTGTCGAATCGCAAGAAGAGCTGGCGCTTCAACCAGTCGCCGCTGTTTCTTGAGTATCTGATGGGCAAGCGCAATTACAAATGCACGCCCTGGGGCATGCCCACTTACAACATTTTCGGATGGCAGAAGCCCTGCTACCTGCTGCAGGACGGCTACGCGGAGTCTTACAAAGAGCTGATGGAAACGACCGAGTGGGATAGCTATGGCACCGAGTCGGGCAATCCGCAGTGCGCGAACTGCATGGTGCATTGCGGCTACGAGCCTTCGTCGGTGGACGACACCTTCGGCTCGCTGCGCGGATTCGCGGATACGGTGAAGGCGACGTTCTCGCTCTATCCCGACAAAGACGCGCTCGACGATCTTGGCCGTGATGTTCGGCCCGTGCATTCTTACAATCCGCTGATACAAATCAACAGTGACCCGAGTGCGACACCGACGGCCCACGCTTCCGCGCCGGAAGAAACACACGCATGAGCGGTCGCGAACATGGGCACGAGCTTCCGCCTCATCACACCGCGCCCCCGGTAGCTCCGGTTGAGACACACTCGTCGGACAATCTGGAAGTCGTCCCCGGCTTCGAGCGCGAGAACCTGCAAGGCTGGATCCCCGAACTAGCAAGCGAAGCCGACATCCGCGCCGTTATCGAAAAGGCTTTCGACTATCGCGGCGACGTGACGGTCACGCGCAAAGACAACACGCAAGTGACGGGCTATCTTTTTGACCGCCGCGCCGGCTCAACTCTTGCGAGTTCGATCGTTCGCCTGATGCTCGCTACGGGCGGCGAGAGGCCCGCGATTCCCTATTCCGAAATTGCTGCTATCGCCTTCACTGGACGCGACACGGCTGCGGGCAAGAGTTACGAAGCCTGGGTCAAGAAGTATTGGGAAAAGCGAGCGGCGGGCGAGAAGAATATTTCGATTGAGCCGGAAGCGCTGGAGTAAGGACGACTAAGCTCTCCGGTCGCCGGACTGCAACTATTGGGCGCAGACACTCAGTTCGGCGTTATCCACGACTGATTGCACAATCAATTGCGCTTCATACAAGCCCATTTGTCCAAACCCCAAATAGTCAGGGGGCTCATGAGTTTTTTGCTTCTTCCGAAACTCATGAATCTCGGAGGACACAGCATCGATTCGCCCAATAAAAGTTGCCGTCACGCAATGACTGACATATTGGTTCGGGTGCTTCTTCTCATAGTCGGCGTCGGCCCTCGCCATAGCGACGGTCTGCTCTTCGAATCGCTTGAGCTTGGAATCGCGCACCAAGGTTATTGGAGCTGGCAGGATCAATCTTCCTTCGGGATCTTCCGATCCGGGCCTGGCGCCACCGCCCACGTATGCCGCCAGGGTCGGGGGGCCTCCGTCTTCTCCATAGCTGAACCAGAGTGCTTGCTGGCAACCATCACCGCTCAAGGTTGAGTATTCAAAGTTACCTGAGAAATGTCCCCGAACCTGCACGAGTTTATTGTTAAACGCGGCAGGGTTATCGAGAATGGCACACACCGTCGTATCCAGCGGTGTCTGATGCGCAACTTTGTCGGACTCCTCCCTGTTCACTGGCAGGATGCAAGTCAATTCGCCTTGGTCGGTCTTGTCCAACCTGATTGGCTTGACGCATTCCGTGACTCGCGTATGGTTGTCGTCCGCAAGTTGCGTGTGCTTGTTCGGAGCGACGGCCGGAAACCGTCTGATTTCATAGGTGACTATAGAAACGTTCCCGTTCGCATCACCGGCCACTCCATATGCGGAAACCAGTGCTTTCCCTGAGATGGTGGAATAGCCAACAGAGAACGGCTTCTTGTCCTGAAACGCCTTTATGCCGCAGTCTGCGACAACACCGTCGGAGTTGCTCAATGATAGGATTCCGCAATCCGTCGCTCCTCGACCCGCGACGCTCTTCAGTCGTTCAGCGAAGACCCGTTCGCCTACACCAGGGACCAACATTTTCGGGTCCGGTATCTGCGCAGAAGCTACGCCAAACAACGTCATCCAGAAAAACAAACAAAGTTGACACTTCATAACTTAGAGAATCACAGCACAAGTCCTCTTACAATGTCCACCATGCTAGTGCTTGCCTCCGCTTCGCCGCGTCGTCAGGAACTTCTTCGAAACGCGGGAATTGCGTTTGAAGTCCAGCCTGCGGATATTGTTGAAGATCCGCTCCCCGGCGAAACCGCGAAAGTCTGTGCGGAGCGCCTCGCACGTGACAAGGCTTTGGCGATCGCGCATAAGCGACCCGGCGACATTGTGCTCGGAGCGGACACAGTCGTCGTAGTCGACGCCCAGATTCTCGGCAAGCCCACCGACGCGGCCGATGCCGCGCGCATGTTGCGGCTGCTCTCCGGGCGGACGCATCAGGTGATCACTGGTGTTTGCCTCGTGTCAGACGGACGAACGTTAGTAGCCAGCGAAACAACTTCGGTCACGATGCGCGAAATGTCCGAAAAGGAAATCGCAGACTACGTCGCTACCGGCGAGCCGATGGACAAAGCCGGAGCCTACGCCATCCAGGGGATTGCTTCGCGGTGGATTCCCCGGATCGAAGGGGATTACAGCAATGTAGTGGGCCTGCCGGTGGCGCGGGTCTGGCGGATGATGCGGGAGTTGGGATAGGGCGGGCGTGGTCGTGGATGGGGCTGAGGAGAAGGAGATTCCTCGCTACGCTCGGAATGACAATTTTCGAACAGATGGGACCGACTCGTCCCTGACAGACGGAACCTTAAGTTCCTATCGGATGGAATAACAGATTCCTGCCAGTGGGAGTGCCAAATTCACTAGAAGAGTTGTGCCGGTACCTACGCGGGCGAGGGCGCCCGCGCCACACAAACTAGGACTTCTTCTCGGTGTCTTTGGGGGCGTCTTTGTCGTCTTTTACGGCAGCTTTGAAATTGCGGATGCCTTCGCCCAGACCTTTGCCGAGGTCGGCGAACTTGGTTGGTCCGAACAGCAACAAAGCAACACCAATGACGAGCAACCAGTGCCAGATCGAAAACTCACCCATAAATCCCTCCGTTGCGGCGAGCGGCAATTACATCGCTGGTCGCAGGGAATGTCGCGGGATTCCGGCGCGTCTTTTGGGCGCGCTACACCGCTTACACCCCAAGTTGAATTCTAGGTCAGTGTAGGGGCAGAGTCAAAGGGTAGGAGTAGTCTGGGTCACGGGAGGGGGTGACTTGGGTCACACAGCCTCAATCAGCCCGGCTACGAGGGCAGCGCGGCGAGGGAGCTCCGAAATCAGGATGTGCTCGTGGGTGGCATGGGCGCCGTCGCCCACTCCGCCCAGGCCATCGAGCGTTGGAATGCCAAGGCCAGCCGTGAAGTTGCCGTCGGAGCCTCCGCCAACCGCGGCCTCGCCGAGTTTCCAGCCCAGATCGCGGGCGATGACGACAGCCTTGGCATAGAGGGCGGCTACTCCGGCGGTGCGCTCCATGGGCGGACGATTAATCCCGCCGGTGATTTCGAGTTTGCATTTGCGGTTGAAGGGCTTCAGGCTGCGGATCCTTTTGTCGATGCCGGCGGCGTCTTTCAGACGGGCGATGCGAACGTCCACTTGTGCGATGGCTTCGGCGGGAACTACGTTTGTGCGCGAGCCTCCACTGATGATGCCGACATTGACGGTGAGGCCTTTTTTCAGGTCTGTGAAGCTGGAAACTCTTTCGATCTGGCGAGCGAGTTCGACGATGGCGTTGATTCCCTTTTGGAAGTCGAGTCCTGCGTGCGAGGCCTTGCCGGTAACTTTGATTTGATATTCGCCGACACCTTTGCGCGCGGTCTTTACGGCGCCTTCGAATCCGTAGGAAGGTTCCAGGACAAGAACGGCAGCGGATTTCTTGGCCAGCGATTCGGTGATCGCGCGCGAGGTATCGCTGCCCACTTCTTCATCGGAAACGAGCAAAACCGTGATTGGACGCGGCAATTCGCCGTGCCAGTCTTTGAGCGCGGCGATGGCGTGAAGCATTAGAGCGATGCCGGATTTCATGTCGAGCACGCCGGGGCCGGTGAGCTTGTTGTCGGCGGCCCGACAAGGCATGTTTGCCAAAGTGCCGAGCGGATACACGGTGTCGTAGTGGCCAAGAAGCAGCACTGGTTTTCCGCTGGACTTGCCCGGGAAATCTGCTTGAAGGTGACTGCCGAAATTGCTGACGCGATGAATGTGGACTTGTCCGCCTACAGCGGTGAATTTCTGAGCAACGGTTTCGGAGACGCGGTCCACGCCTTGCTTGTTGTCGCTGGGGGACTCGATTTCAACGAGCTCGCGAATGGTGGAGACTACGGAATCACGGCGAGCTTCAAAATAGGCCAGGCGCAGTTGGGCTTCGGGGGTTGGAGTTGAGGACGATTTCCGGGACTTCGCTACAGCCATCGTTTCTGCCTTCGACACAATGATTGTGGTGCTTCGACAGAAAGCCTAAACCACAGAGGGCACAGAGGTCACGGAGGCTCTAATTTTTACGGTTTCGATTGATTACGATATTGTTTCGTTTTATTTCGTTGTTCTGCTATCGTGGTTGCGGCATTCGTTGGTTTTCGTTCGATTGACGACGATGGCGCATCATTTTCGCGCCGCTGGGAATTTCTTCCCGAGGTTGGCGATGAAGAAATTGCAGCTTGGTGTAGTCCTACTCCTCCTGTGCGGAGCGGCAGTTGCTTCGACAACTTCGTTCACGCAGCCGCGGTTGGCCATCTTTTTGAGCAAGGCCAGCAATCATCATGATTGGGAGACGAGCCAACTAGCCGGACATGGCTGGGTTGGCATTGCGACGCTGGCAGGGATTCCCTACGACACACTCTTTGTCGAGGAAATGCCAACGGATCAGGAACTGTCGAAGTACTCCACGCTTGTGTTTGCCCAGACGACACTTGTGGATAGTGCGACGTACTCCCAGATAGTCGATCGCTTACGCGCGTATCTCGCGGGCCACCATAGCGTGATTCTCGACGGTCCGCTTGCCACCAAAGACGAGAATGACAAGGAGCGCGATCACCGCGCTCTCGACGATCTGCTCGAACTGGATTACAAAGGCGTGCTGGGTGGAACGGAATACCGTATCCGAGTCGCTTCCAACGATCATTTTGTGACGCGTGGATTCGAGGTGTCGCAGTTTCTGACCCCGGTGCTTGCGTCGGCCACGAATATCCTGCAGTCGAGATCCGGCGGGGCAGCGCTTCTGGTGTCGACCGACGGACAGCAGAGTTTTCCGTATCTCTCTTGCGCCACTCGGGGGAACAGTCGCGTTGTTTTCGTAAGTGACTTTGGAACCTCGGCAGGGGCTGGGACCTTTTTTCGCAACGACCCGCCGCAAGTCAGCTATGGGAACCAGCTCTGGAACGCGATGATCCGCGCGGTGCAATGGGCTTCCTACGGCGATGTGGATGTCCCATTTCCTGCTCCGCAGGTCTCCAATGCCAACCTGACCGCGGTTGTGCGCTTCGATGGCGACAACAGCGGCGACCTCAACTACCAACTCAAGACTCTTAAGTTCCTTACCGGCGTCGCGGAGGATACAGGAGTTGTGCCGCTCTACACCTGGGTCTCCAGTTTTGTGAAGAAGGCGGGCTGGGACAAACTTGCGCCGCTCGGCAAGCGACTTGAGGACCTCGGGGGCGAGATTGGAACTCATAGCAAGTTCCACGAAATTGATCGCAAGATGACTCCCGACCGCTGGCGGGAGGAACTCGACGGCTCGGTTGAGGAAATCGAGCAGAACATGCAAGCGCAGGGTTATCCGATTCGCAAGATCCAGTCCATGATCAACCCGGGCGACACGATCCCGATGGAGGACTACGGCGAAGTGGCGCGGCGTTTCTCGTTCTACATGACCCATGGCCTGGAGCAGAGTGTGCCGCTGGGCTTCGGCAACATGACGTGGTTCACCGGTACCAACAAAGATTTTGTTCTGCTCGAGAATTCGCCTCACCCCGACTACCAGTGGTTCTATGACCCCGAGTGGAGCTACACGACCGCTCAGATTACAGCGAACGAAGAAGCTGTCTTCGACCGCATGTTTCAGAATGTCGGGCGGGGTGTGATCTTCAACGAGATGTGGCATGACTACTCAATCTCGTCCTCGCCGGTTAGTGAAGGTAAGGATAAACGCATCACCAATACGAATAACTTTCCGTTCTACGAGGCAATGAAAACGAAGTTTGGCACGCTTCCGATCTATTGTCCGGAACCGCAGGAACTCGCGCAAAAGTTGCGTGCGATGGCGCAATGGAATTATTCGTGGAAGGCATCGGACGACGCGATCGAGATGACGATCGACCTTTCGAGCCTGCGCCGAAGCGACACGGCCGAGTCTCTTGGCGGGATGGGAGTCCGCGTTGAGAACACTCGGAAATTCATTCAATCGGTGCTGATCGATGGACGCGTGCACCCTGCCTTTGATGACCGGCTGTTGATTCTGCCGAATCTCGCGGCGGGAAAAAAGCACTCCATCACAATCAAGCTGGGCGCTCAACCGACAAGCGCACCTCATCTGTCATACGTGTCGAAGCAAATGACCGACGCGATGCCGACGCCAAACGGACTGGCCTTCAATGTAAGAGCGAAGGCGAAGGCCAGATTTTCCGTTGCAGTCGCAGGCCCCGCGGTCGCGCTGAATGCCGACTGGCAAGAGTGGAACAGCAATGACGGTCACATCAAAGGCTTCGTGCGCTCCGACCGTCGGATTGAACTGGTGAAGATTTCGACTCCCGGATTTCATCTGACGCGGGCGAATCTACCGGTCCTTTCCGCTGTTGAAAAGCCAGGCACGTTGGCATTGCGACTCGCTGCCCCAGGACCAGAGTCGCCGCGGGTGAGCCTGCAATCCGACCGACCGTTGCGTCGAGCGACACTTGGCGGCAAGGATTTGAAAATAACAAACGCTGGGCGAATGTACGAATTGGAACTCCAATCGTTCACGAAAGAATCAGAACTCATTCTTTATTTCTGAGAAACGAACCGTTGAGCGTTCCGCACCACTGAGCCCCGCGGGAGCACAGGAGGCGGTATGCGATCAAATCTTCTAGCTAGATACGCACTTCTTGCAGTTACTACGTTGATGGTCACGTTCGCGCAGGAAAAGCCCGGAACATGGGCGCCGGACACTGACTGGGGACATTGGCGACTGGGACAGAAAGCGGACCAGGAGTTTCTCAAGACCAACAACATGACCATCACGTTCGGAAGCGGTGCGCCCAGCTTCGAGGACGTGAGTCGCGACGAGTTCAATCGCGGGATGGAGCAAGCGAAAGCAAACAACCGCGCCTTGCACGACAAAGGCTACATCGTTCTTCGATACCTCACGAGCTCGCTCCACGGACTCTCGGCGTCGAACAAAGACGAACCGCAAAAAGACCAGATCCGGATGCTGCAGTTCTGGCGTGAAAAATGGAACGACTACGAGGATTACCTTGGTCCGAAGCCTGCAGAAGATCCAAGGACATGGATCACGGTTCGACCGGACGGCACTTTTCCTCATTATCGCTATGCTCCTTACGGCCAGGAAACGACGAATGAGTTTGAAACCTGGGGCTGCCCTAACAATCCGCACTTCACGCGCCTGATGGAGGGTCGGATTCGGGCCCAGGCGGAAACCGGGATCGATGGCTCTTACATCGACTGGACGCAGATTGCCGGTGGAACCTGCTATTGCGGGTACTGCAAGCGGAACTTCGCTGCGTATCTGAAGAAGAACCTGCCAGCGAAGGTGGCGCAGGCCAAGTACGGCGCAAACGACTATGGCACCATCGCGCTGCCTAAGAAACGCGGCGAGCCATTCTGGACAGAGTGGGTTACATTCCGCGGGCATTCCGTGGCGGAATTCCATCATCGCATGCGCGAAGTCGCGCGCAAGTACAACCCCAACTTCATGATTTCAGGAAATGTGTTTGGCGGTTTCGGCTACGGCCCGATCAGCTATGACGCAGCTGGCAACATGGAAATGCTTGGGCGTGAGGGATACGACGACTTCATCTACTCCGAAGTGCAGGAATTTCTCGATGCCGCCCCGCGCAAGGATGATCAAGGCACAAAAATCACGAACAGCCCGGCGTTCAAGTTTCTCGCAGCCGCCACGCACGGCAAACCGGTGATCGTGTACGCCACGGAGATCACGCCGCCGATTTTTCCACATCCCACCGAAGGCTGCTTGAATGCGATGTCGCAAATCAATATCGCGGAGGCCGTGGCAAATCACGCAGTCTTCCGCGAGAAGCGACTGACGCCGACGGGTGCTACCCAGATGTATCGGTTCCTGGCGGCGAATGAGGAGAGCCTGCGCAACGTGCGAATGAACGCAAATGTTGCGGTGGTCGCCTCATTGCGGCAGTATCTGGCGGATGAGCTAAGCTTCGCGTTCAGCGCTTCGCGTGTGCTGGCGGACAACGGAATCGCTCACGTGATGCTGACCGAAGACGACTTGTCGAGTCCAGCCATCAACGGATTCGACATGGTGGTCGTTCCCTACCTTCCAATGATGAGTTCGGAGAATCAGCAAGCGCTGGTGCGTTATGCGAAGGGGGGCGGCACGCTGCTGGTGTTAGGTGCGAGTGGCAGTAAGGACCAATACGGCCTTGCTCAGCGTCAGATTCCGTTGGCGAAAGCATTGGGCAACGGACAATATCCCACAACGGAAGTTAAGCGGAAAGTCGGCAAGGGGCAGGTCGTGTTTGTACCTGCACACATTCCGCCATCGCGCTTCCTCATTCCGATGAAGTCGCACGGAGACTATACGACCTTTGGCCCGACGATGGCTGACGTGTTTGCTGACATCCCAGAGGGCTATACGCGGAACCGCATCGATCCCGGGTTGCGCCAACTTCTGGAGCACGTTGCCGACACAGTGCGGGAGAGTCTTGGCACACGGGTAACGCGCCTCACATCGGCCGCTCCGTTTGTCGAAATCAGTACGATGAGGGAAAAGAACGATCGGTGGATGCTGCTCCACGTCGTCAACTATGACGTGACAGTGGACGGTGCGATCACGTCGGCGAAGGATTTAAAAGTGCAGGTGGCGATCCCTCGCGGAAAGACCGCCCGAAGCGTTACCTGGAGTGGAACGCTCGGTGAGATGAAACCAATCAAATTTACAGCGGCGAGCAAGGAAGGGCGTCAGGTGGTGACACTCGACCTCAACGAAACAAGCATCTATGGGCTCGCCAAGATTGAACTTGAGTGACACACTTCCCGGAATGAGGGATGTGCTGCCCATAGTTCCATCCGAACGGCGCAAGCGGTGCGAAAAATCGAACTCTCTGGCAGCGTGGAACTGGCTCGCGGGGGTGGGCCTACAGCGCACTTGGAGATAACGCAAGGCGATTTGCGCGCAAGGACTGGCGCAAATACGCTCTTTTCGAGCGATCCCCTGGAATCGCAAGCGGGGTTCTCTGTATCGCAGACTAAATGGCGGAGGGAGAGGGATTCGAACCCCCGGTACGGTTTCCCGTACATCGGTTTTCAAGACCGACTGTTTCAGCCACTCACACATCCCTCCGCTGCTAGTTTACCAATAGCGGGCAAATTCAGCAGACAAACGAAGGTTACGGTCGATTTCGCTTTGACCGCAAGTTCCGGGAGGCGAGCGTCACGCGGGGCAGGCATTCTAACGATACGGATTGGAGAAACCCGCCAGCCGGAGGAAACATGCCTTTTCAAGTTGTCGCCATTCCCACCAAAGTTGCTGACATTGTGCGCGAGACCATGCGCTCGCCTGGCTATGGACATCCGGCGCATGTGGAAACGGCCGCCGGGTACGGGCCTTGCCGCCATTGCCTGCGGACGTTCGAAGTGGGCAAAGACCATCGCATTTTGTTTACCTACGATCCTTTCCATGGAATTGAGTCTCTGCCATTGCCCGGTCCTGTGTTTATCCACGCAGAGGCGTGCGCGAGATTTTCGGGAGATGGATTTCCGGAGGATCTGCGCAGTCATCGGCTGACGTTCGCGGCTTACGGAGCGGGAAGGCGGCTGGTTGCGGAAGAATATGTCGAAGATGGACAGGTCGAGGCGATGATCCACCGTCTATTCGGCCGCGAGGACGTCCGGTATTTGCATGTGCGGGATACAGAAGCTGGGTGTTATGACTTTCGCGTAGAGCGGTGAGCTAAAGAATCTCCCGAACCCAGGGCACGAACTCCTGGACACACGCGTCTCCCAGAAAGCGGAGAGCATCGAAAGAAATAGTTCGCCCAGGGCCTTGAGCAGGAATTCAAATACCACTCCGGGTACCTCTTCCCATCGGGTATCTATCCGGCCGTGACCCTTGCCCTTCACCACTCCACCCTCTCAGTGTTACAACCATACAGGACGCTACGGACGGTGAGCTCGTGCAGGTGAGAGCTAGTCCGTGTCTGCCCGGAACTTTGTTGGTCGGTGAAAGGACATCATTTTCTTATGAAGGCTTTAGTCAAGAGCCGCTCTGAACGTGGTTTATGGCTTGAGGACGTTCCGGAACCGGAAGTTGGCATCAATGATGTAAAGATTCGCGTGCTGCTCACTGGCATCTGCGGAACCGATCTCCATATTTATCAATGGGACGATTGGGCGAAGAAAACTATCCCTGTGCCACTCGTGATCGGACACGAATTCGTTGGCGAAATCGTCGAGGTCGGGTCGAACGTCAATGACTATCGCGTCGGGGAACTAGTCAGTGGCGAAGGGCATGTCACCTGCGGTCGCTGCCGAAATTGTCTGGCGGGCCGGCGCCATCTGTGCGCGTTCACCAAGGGTGTCGGCGTCAATCGCCCCGGATGCTTTGCGGAATTTATCGTTCTTCCGATGAGCAATATCTGGCGGCATAATCCCAAAATCAATCCCGAGATCGCGGCGATTTTCGATCCCTTTGGTAACGCGGTTCACACGGCACTCTCGTTCCCGGTCCTTGGAGAAGATGTCCTGATTACTGGAGCCGGGCCGATTGGGTTGATGGCCGCTCCGGTTGTGCGTCACGCCGGTGCGCGCCATGTCGTGATCGCCGATCTGAATCCGTATCGTCTGGCGCTCGCCGAAAAGATGGGCGTCACCATGGCGGTTGACCCGCGCAAAACCTCTCTGCAGGAAGTTCAGAAAAAGCTCGGCATGCAAGAGGGGTTTGACGTGGGTCTTGAAATGTCAGGCTCTCCGGCAGCCTTCCGCGACATGATTGCCAACATGAGTCATGGTGCGAAGATTGCCATGCTCGGAATCCCGTCGTCCGAGATGTCGATTGACTGGCACAAAGTGATCTTCAATATGCTGACGATCAAAGGCATCTACGGACGCGAGATGTATGAGACCTGGTACAAGATGTCGGTAATGCTGGAGTCAGGCCTCGACATTTCACCCGTGATCACGCACCGGTTGTCATGGAAGGAATACGAGCAAGGACTCGCCGCGATGGAAACGGGCAATGCTGCAAAAGTCATTCTTGACTGGCGCACTGCGGCGTGAGGGCAGAAAGATGCGAACGCGTCGGCTTGTTTGTGTGGTCACGGCGTTGTGTTCGGGGCTGTGGGCGCAGAGCAATTCCGCCTCGGCGGCGCGGCAGGATTTCATGCGACGACTGGTGAGTTCGGCAACGGAGCGAACGCATCTGACCGTTCGCTATGAGCCCGCTTATGTGCGCATTCCGTATCCGGGTGGCGATGTTCCGGCGGATACTGGTGTTTGTACGGATGAGATTATTCGGGCGTATCGCGCGGTCGGCGTCGATCTGCAAAAAGAAGTGCACGAGGACATGGAGCGGAACTACTCCGCGTACCCGCGAAAATGGAAGTGGGGACCGGGTAAACCGGACAGCAATATTGATCACCGCCGTGTGCCGAATCTGATGGTGTTTTTTGAGCGTAAGGGCGAGAAGCTGCCGATCACGACTCGCGCCGAGGATTATTCGGCAGGAGATCTGGTGACCTACGATCTGGGTGGCAACGTGCCGCACATTGGGATGGTCGTGGAGCGCAAGAGTGCAAGTGGTCGCAACATGATCGAGCACAACATTGGGCAGGGGCCGAAGATCGAGGACGTGCTATTCAACTGGAAGATCACGGGGCACTACCGGTATTACGGGCCGCAAAAGTAGGCCGGCTACTTTCCTAACATCGTCTCGTGCTCGGCGGCGAGAAACCACTGGCCATCCTGCTTCACGAAGACCTGGGTGGCGCGCTCGACTTTTGTGCTGAGGCGTCCGGCTTCGCGCCACGAGATCGTGACTTTCCCCTGAACGATTGCGGTTTGACCGTAGGTGCGCGCGTGGAGGTCTTCAGGTTCCATGACGATGATCGTGCGCGGGCCTTTGCGAAACCCGGTCATGGTTTCTTCTTTGCTTTCCAATACTCCATTCGTCGCGACGTGGGTGTAATCGGACGTCAGGTGTTTTTCGTATTCATCCCATTGCCCGCGAACGATCAAATCGGCCAATTTGAGTTCGAGGGCTTTGATTTCTTCTTCTGCGCTGGCGGAGGCTTCGGAGCGCGGGGCCGGCGACTGCGCGATGGCTGTCGGCGACGCGCCAATCAGAATCAGAATCAACGTCAGGGAAACGATGGGCAGTGTCGTTCGCATAGTTTTTGATTTCCTACGGCTTCGGGTCGAGCGTGCCTTGGCGGACACCTTTCGGGTTAGACGACTTGTAGTCTTCTGACTTGCCGCGCGGAATGGTAAGAGTCTTCCAGTCTTTCGATTTGAAGTGCTTGGCGAGGAAAACGATTTGTCCGATATGCTGCGCGTAGTGGCCGAGCGCACGGTTCAGAGCTTGCAGGACGGTGTGCGGCTCCTGGCGGATAGTGACTGTGCGGAGAACGTCTTCCGGCTTGAGCGAATCGAGTGTGGAGAACACATGCGTCCAGCCTTCCTCCCACCAGCGCAGGATTTCTTCGCGCGTGGTTGCCGAGGTGAGTTCGAACTCGCGGTCACGGAAGCGGTCAGGCTTTTCGCCGTCGGAAGTTAGGAAGTCGGTGAAGCGGGAGCGCGCGTTTCCGGCAATGTGCTTGACGAGGATGGCGATGGAGTTGGATTCGGGGTCAAGCGTCACGAAGAAGTCCTTCTCTTCGAGTTGAGACATGGCGGATTCCGCCATGCGCTTGTGGCCGCGCATCTGGCGGCGGATTTCGTCGAGATAGTGGGAAGCGAGATCAGGCATAGGAAGCCTATTGCGGAAGTCAGAAGTTAGAAGTCAGAATGCAGAAGTAAAATCTCATGGTGTCAACAGATGCGGTAGACCAAAGGTTTTTACTTCTGCATTCTGACTTCTAACTTCTGCATTCTTCTGACTTCTGCAATTGTTGTTTTCACAATTGTACTTCGCAGGCGACGCGGAATCCGTAGTCTGCATATTGAGACTGCGGCGGCAGGCTGGAGCGGGCGGCGCATCGGGACATCTTGATATGGTGACGCCAGGAGCCTCCGCGCGAGGCGCGGCGCTCGCCGGTGTCGGGGCCGTGCGGATTGCGGTCGGGCGAGATCGAATAGTAGGTCGGCGAGTACCAGTCGCTGCACCATTCGTGGACGTTGTCGCACATGTTGTAAAGACCGTAGGCATTGGGTTCGGTTTGGCCTACGGGTTCGGGACCGGTCTTCCAATGTGCGGCGCAACGGGCGGCGTAATCGGGCAGCGATTGCGGCGGCGTGTTGCCCCATGGATAAAGCTCGCTTTCGCGGCCTCCACGGGCAGCGTGTTCCCATTCGGCTTCGGTGGGCAGACGGAAACTTCTGCCGATTGCGCCGCTTAGCCATTGACAGTAGCGTGTGGCTTCGTGCCAGGAGACTCCTACCACGGGCTGATTCGGTTGATTGAGATTGGGATCGTGTGCGAATGGGGGCGCGGGTTCTGCGGTGCCTTGCGTGAATAGCGCGTAGTCGGCGTTCGTGACTTGGTACGGGGCCAGAAGAAATTCATCGGTCCAGACGCGGTGTACTGGCTTTTCGTTGTCTTGACCGGAGTCGCAGCCCATTTGAAACCATGCGGCTGGGATGCGGACTAACTTGGTAGTCGGTTCGGACGGTCCTTGTGGTTCGCTCATCATCTCACCGGAGTATGCGAACAATATCGTCGAGTCTATTTTCCTGGAAAAGGCGGATGGCGGCGATGCCTTTGGCTCCGGCGGCGCGGCATTGCGCGGCGTTTTCTAGTGTGACGCCACCCAGAGCGAAGACTGGAATCTTCGCTTGGCAGGCTTCGCGAAGGGCAGCCAATCCTCGAGGCTGGATTGCGGGGACGGCTTTTTTCCCGAAGACTGGGGCGAAGACAACGAAGTCTGCGCCTTCAGACTCCGCGCGGAGGACTTCGACGGTGGTGTGACTAGAAACACCAATGACGGGCGCGGGTACGCGGATAGGAATGTCCGCGCCACATGCCCAGATTTTGCGGACATCCATAGCGGAGACGTCGTTGGAGCGGAGGTGGACGCCGTCGGCTCCAACGGCCTGCGCGATGTCCGTACGAGAATTAACTAGGAGCTTCGTTCTCAGTTCCCGGTTTTCAGTTCTCAGTTGGTGGAGGATGGCTGCGGCATCTCGGGCCAGTCGTTCCAGGTCACGGGTGCTCAAGTCCTTTTCGCGGAGTTGGATGTAGTCGATGTTGGCGCGGGTCGCCTCGGCGATTTTTTCTAGAAGGGATTGACGGCGAACCGATTCGTCGCCGGGAAACTGCGCGCGGTCGGTGATGTAGTAGAAGAGGAAGCCGTCAGCCATCAGCCATCAGCGTACTACGAACGACGGTCCGGCAATCAAGGTCGCCGGTAACGGGACGGGCGGGTCGCCCGTCCCCACATTTATTCGGATGTTCGAAGACTATTTCGTCACCGAGCCATTTTGGTCGGTGAACAGTTTCAGGTTTTCAGCTTTCCAACGCATGGAGGCGTAGATACGGGCACGGCCGCTGGGGTGATCGTAGAAGATGAATTCTTCGATCGGGCCGGGACTCATCTTGCGGTATTCGCCAAGATGAATTGCCCCTTGCGCGAAGCCGTCCGGTTGACGGCTGGTGTTGAGGCCGTACATATCGGCTTCGTATTCCTGGGTGCGAGTGGCCGTGTTGTCGATCGGCGTGGATACGAATCCAAAAATTGAAGCCACCAGCAAGACCAGAGGCAGCACGGCCGTGTCGCCAATACCGTGGATTTGCCACTTTTCTCCCCAGCGCTGGAGCGCCCAACTGAGCACCCAACGCAGCCCCGCGAAGAAGACCACAATCTCGATCAGAAAGAGCATCAGCCCCTTGTAGATGTGGTTGAGGACGTAGTGGCCCATTTCATGGCCCATGACCGATTGAATCTCTTCGGGCGAGCCGCGGCGCAGCAGGTTGTCATTGAGCGTGATGCGCATGGTGTTACCAAAACCGCTGACGTTGGCGCTCATGCGCGTGGTTTGCCGGGAAGCGTCAATCTGGAAAACGTCTTTGGCGGGAATGCCATTGGCGCGAGCCAGGCGCAGAATCGGGTCCACCACTTTCGGGTCGTTCAGGCGCGTGATTTTGTTGAAGATCGGAAAGATATAAACCGGCGAGATCAATACTACAAAGACCAGGAAGATAAACGTAGCGGTGGCGCCCCAGATCCACCACGTGTTGGGCAGACGGCGAACGATCCCAAATAGCAAAGTGACAATGATTGCGCCCAGAACCAGGCCGACGCCGAGCGCCTTGAGTTGATCCCCCATCCAGGGCCCAAAGGTTTGTGTGGCGAGTCCGTATTTGTGCTCCCGGAGATAGCCCTCGTACACGGTCATCGGGAAAGTGAGAACCGTGGAGGCAATCAAATATTGCGCCCAATACAGCATGGTTTGGAGGGGCTTGAAGCGGGTGATGCGCTCGGCGAGATCCCGCATTTTGGCTGACCATCCGAAATTCAGCAAGAGCAAGGCGACTATGACGCCGATGACGAAATCCCAGAGGATCAGCCAGTAGCCGCCTTCGAAATAGGCATCGGAGCGGGCGGTCTTGTCGGCGGGAATCTGCGCGAGATAGGCATTGGTGGCGGCTTCGGCGTTGAAGTTTGAGGACGCGCGCGCCGCTTCGGGCACCTGAATCACCGAGGGCATCTCGTTGGCGGCTGGCTGCGCTGTCGCAAATGTGGCGCAGAAGATCAAAAGTAGGCAGAAAGCTGTCGTGAACCTGGTCATGGTTGTTCCCCGAGTGGAATGCACGCTTGGAGTGTATACGGGATGGTGGCTGATAAAGTTGCATTCCACGTGTACAGATTAGGACGTGGTTGCGGCGAAAATGTCACCGCACAGCCCCGAGACTAGCGAAAACAGCTACCGCAGCGGCTGAAAGCCGTTGCGAAGAATAGTCGCATGTCGCAGCGCTGAAGCGCTGCGACACCCAAAAGCACGGCTCCGTGACACTGAATCAAGGCCGGGTTTTGGCGATTTCCGGCATGGCGGGTTCGGCTTCGCCTTTGCGTTTGGGTTGCTGCGGACCGAGGTGATGACGGGTCAGGCCTTCTTTCAGGAACTCGAAGCTCTCTTCCGGGGTATCGCAGATCTTGAAGAGGCTGAGGTCTTCGGGCGAGATGACGCCGGCATCAACCATGGCATCGAAGTTGACGATTTTCTTCCAGTACTCGCTGCCGTAAATCACGACGACAATCTTCTTGGCGAGTTTTTCGGTCTGGGCGAGGGTCAGGATTTCGAACAGTTCGTCGAGCGTTCCGAATCCGCCGGGAAAAATAACCAGCCCCTTCGCCAGATAGGCGAACCAAAATTTGCGCATGAAGAAGTAGTGGAACTCGAAGTTGAGCGACGGCGTGATGTAAGGATTGGGGTTCTGCTCGAAAGGCAGATTGATGTTGAGGCCGATGGTTTTGCCTCCGGCTTCGTGCGCGCCGAGGTTGGCAGCCTCCATGATGCCGGGACCGCCGCCGGTGGTGACTACGAAACGATGGCGCTTGGCGGGAACTTGCGTCGACCACTGCGTGAGCATGTACGCCAGACGGCGAGAGTCTTCGTAATAGCGGGCCATGTCGATGGCGGCTTCGGCACGTTTCAGTTCGACGGCTTGTTGGGCCGGAGGAATGGCCGAACCGCTTTTCTGCGCGTTCTTCAATTTGTCGGCGGCGGTCTGCGGACTTTGCAGGCGGGCGGAACCGAAAAAGACGACCGTGTCCTGAATTTGTTCGCGGCGGAACCGGGCCAGCGGTTCGATGTACTCCGAGAGGACACGGAGAATGCGGCCGTCAGGGCTGGCGAGGAAGGTGTCGTTGTTGTAGGCCAGAGGAGCGGACTTTAGGATGTTGTCGGTCATAGGAGTTCGTCGTTAGTCGGTTGTCGTTGGTCGTTCGCGATTCCGATCAGATCACGGCGGGATCGAGCGCCGCCTGGCTTCTTGCTTGCCGGTTTTGGTTGCCAACGACTAGCGACCATCGACCAGCGACTCGTTTCAATCTTCGCTGTAGCGCAAGGCCTCCCAGAAACCAATCCAGACGTTCAGCAGGCCCAGGCCCGTGACCAAGCCTCGGAAAAATCCTGTGGAGACGATTCCGCGAAAGACGGGATAGGGGAGCAGCAACGGGTTATCGGACCACTCCGGACGCCAGGGGAGGATCATCAGCATGACTCCGATGGTCGCGCACAGGAACACGAAAAAGAGAACGCCCACGCGGCGAAGCCAGATACGTCCGGTAGAACGGGAACGGGGAAGGCTCTGTGGCGGCGTTGCGATCTCATTGCCCCCATTGGGTTGGGGAATAGGCGTAGCCAACGGTTCAACGGTCGCAGGCTCGCTGGGGAAAGGCAGTTTGGGATCGGAAATCATTGCACGCGTCGTCGTGGGATGGTCTTCCTGGGAGATCGTGCCGTTGACCGCCCTGGGATGGTCGTCGTATGTACGAGCGCGGGACCAAGTCCATCCCCTGCGCATGCCGCCAGACCCACTGGTTGATTCTACGACTTCAGGGCCTGAATGCGCTCGGCTACGTCGCGATAATCGATGTTGGCCCCGTACACGTACGTGAAGTGACGCAGAGCGCCGGGCTTATCCTGCGCGCTTTCGCACGCCGAACCCAGTTCATAATTAATGGCCACCCGAGCTTCGGTATCGAGGCCGGGAATTCCGAGAGCCTTCTCATACCAGCGGATGGCTGCTTCGGGCACGCCTTTGTCAAGGAAGCACTGCGCCAGCCAGGTGTAGGTCTGGACTGCTTGGTTGAAAGGATGCCCCTGCTCGATCGAGGTGCAAACTTTCTGCAGTTCTGCAATGGCTTCGTCGAGTAATCCCATTTCGCGGAAAGCGACGCCGAGGTTGTAATGCGTCTCGGGATCGTCGTCAGCGGGACCAGCCGTGGGGTCTTCTTCGAGTTCGTGCTTGAGTTCGCCGAACATCTCGGAAAGATCCACGCTGTCCGCGGGAGCTGCAGCGTGTGCCCCGGCGCCCAAAGGACGAACCGGGGTTTCGGAGTAGCTCATGGCCGGAGCTGTCGCTGCCGCCGCACCGCCTGATGAGGCTGCAATCGTCGGCATGGATGGCGTAGCAATCGGACTGGGAGCGCTGGCAAGGGGCTGAGCCTCAAATTCAGGCTGCGGAACTGGTGCTGGCATCCGCTTGGCGGGCGCGGCGCCGGGCCAACCGGGGAGCGCATCGGCAAATGCCGGTGCTTCTGAAGGTTTCGATACGGCAGGCTTGCTTCGCGGTTTCGCTGCAGGGGCCGGCGCTGCCACAGGAGGCGCTACCGGGAAAGAATCTCCGAGCGAAGCTTCGAGATCCGCGACGAGGGCACTCAACGCAGCGGGTTCTTCGTGGGCCTCGGCGTGTACTGGTTCGGGCTCGGCATAAGCGGGCTCGGGAACAGGCTCCTCGTCCGCGGCGTGCGCTTCGAAAGCGGGCTCTTCGACGGCTGGCTCTTCGTATACCGGCTCCGGAGGCGCTGGTTCATGATTCTTGACGCCAAAATGCGTCACTTGCTGATGCGTCGGTTCCAACTCCTCCTGAGGCACGGCCGCCGCTTCTTCGGCGGTGCCGTGGCTAAAGCCCATCAGGTCAGGCGAGGTGGCGTATTCGGCAGCATGCGTCGGCTCCGCGTGAATGTGAAATACCGCGGGTTCTTCCGCATCGGGTTCAGGAGTTTCAATCTCTGCGATTTCGGTTACTTCCGCATCCGGCTCGGCGGCAGGCCGAGTGTCGGCGGAGAGTTCAGCACGCAGCGGGTCGAGGATGGCGGCACTCTTGGTCAGCGTTTCCAGCTTTTCGAACGCGGTTCGCGCCTGATCGGCCATGAAATGTTCGAGGTAGAAGCGAATCTCCTCGACCGTCTCGGCAACCTCGGGATTGCCGGCATCATCGTCGCCCGAATCGACGGAGACTTCTTCGACCACCGCGGGCTCGTCCACCGAGAGCGAATGCTCCCATTCGGATGACAAATCCTCCGAGGCATGGTGCTGAACGGCCATTTCTTCGACCGCAAACTCAGCTGCCGGAGCGGCTTCTTGACGCGAAGTAACGGGGGCAGTGGGCCAAGGAGCTGGCGCGACCGCCTCTTCCTTGGCGCTTGGGACTGCGGGCTTGGGAGCGGTACCCTTGGCCGAGACGCGCGTTGCAGGAACGTTCTCTACAGACAATTCATAGCGCGCGGCCAAGTCACCATAGCGAACCGCATCGTCGGGATAGCCCGCATCGTGATACACGCTTTCCAGCGTGCGGCAACAAACCGCAGCTTCGGTGAACCGGCGGAAACGGGTGTGCAGCGCGGCCAGGCGTTGGTTCAAGCGCACATCGCGCGGAGCCTGCGGGAGAGCGCCGAGCAACGGCACGACCGCTTTGTCTGGCAAGTTATAGGAGAGGAACAGGTCGGCATCGGTCACTGCCGAACGCAGCGCAATTGCGACCTGGTCGGGGTAAGTCTGGTCGACCAGAGGAGCGGTCGCTTCCAGTTCTTCGACAATCAGCGCGCCTTCTTCCGGAGTGATATGGTGCGCCGTGGAGGCAGGAGCTCCTTCCAGACGTTCCAAGACCTGCTCGTAATTCTGCTGGTGCATGGAATTCTGGGGCTCGCTGGCGGCCAACATCTGATAAAGGTCGAGCGCGCGCTGGAGATTGCCGTCCTTCACCGAGGTATGGGCTAGTAACTCCGCGACTTCGTTGGTGTGCGTACTCTCGCCGGCCTTTTTCAGCAGGTCAAGCAGTTTTTCCAGCGCGCCCGCGTCGTCGCGGACGTGGGTGATCATGGCGTGCAGGTTGGCGAGCAGGCGGGCTGAGTCAGTGGACAGCAAGCGATCGGCATGGTTGTCGTAGATGTTGAGTGCTTGCTGCTGATCGCCGAGGCGGGCGGCACCTTCGGCCAGGAGGAATAATCCTTCCGGATCGTTGTGAACGGAGAGTAGTTTCTCGGCGAGGGGAGCGCACTGCGCTAGATCGCCGTTTTCCAGATAGGCCTTGAGCAGGTCACGAAGACCTTCGGGATGGGAATCAAGGTCTGAAGCTTTTTCCAGATATTCGATCGCCTTCTTGGGGTCATCCGCATCGAGAGCGGCCCGGCCGCGCAACAGCAGAACGTAGCTGCTGCCGGGGTCAAGCGTCATCATGCGCTGCAGAATATCTTCGGCTGCGGCAAGGGAACCGCGGGAACGCAACGACTCGGCTGCGGCACTCAGGATTTCCCAAGCTTCTTTTTTCTTGCCGAGCTTGACGTAAACCTCACCCAGCTTGACTCGCATGGGAACGTTTTCCGGATCCATTTCCAGAACTTTCTGGAAGAGCCGGACGGCTTGCTCGAGTTCGCCGTTCTTCATGAAGTCTTCGGCGACTTGCAGGTACTGCGCGCGTGCGTCGTTGAACAAGCCCTGTTGCGTGTAGAGCTCGGCCAGTTTCAGAGATCCATCCACGCTCGGCTGCAGCTTGGTGATCTTCTTGTACATCGCAATGCCTTTGACCGTGAAACCCTGCGCGGCGTAGGCGTCGCCGACGGCCTTGAAACACTCGATGGCGCTGGGAGTGTCGCCCATGCGGGCGTAAAGATCGCCGATGGTGTTGGCTACGGTGAGATCCTTGTCGTCATGCTTGCGAATCTTTTCGTACTCAGCAATGGCGTTCTGCAGTTTGCCCTGCTGAACGAATTTTTCCGCGGCGCTGAGAACCTTCTGTTTGTTGAAACCAAAACCAAACGCCATAGGATTACGGACTCCAGCCTTGATTCCCGGGCGGGCGCACACACTTCCTGGGAAGATGCCCCACGGGTCCAAACCTCGCCGGGAAATTCCCGGACGAAACCCCACACTCCACGCAACTGGAGTACGGAGTAAGGTCATTGTAAGGCGCGGTGGTGTCAGGCCAATGGTTACCAACGATTACCGGGGGTTACCGAAAGGGAGTGTACGTCCGGTTTTGGGCCAGAAAAAGGAGATCGCGAGGCGGAATCAGACCCGTTCGCGCTTCAAGCCCAAGTTCGCAGTCCGATGACACCCCAATAGGCGAGATAGACGACCGCGATCAGGAGCCCGATCGTTACTGCTACGGAAAAGAGCCGGACTCCGGGGCGCACCGCGTCGCTGGGAGCCTGCGACAAAGCCAGGATGCCGATCAGGGGTGCGATTGCGAAAAGAAGAGTCGCGGCATAGAAAGCACCCGACCACGCGGTGAAGTTCCCCAGACGCGTTAGCAAGTCGTCGGCGCAGAGAATGAAGATGCCCACGATTGCCCCCAGGCAGAGCACAGAAGCCAGCGGCCAGAAGCGCAGCCAGCGCTCCGCCGGACGTCGCCGTTTCTTGCTAAGCCCTCCCAGGATCCAGAACGGCGCATAGATCAGGATCGCAGCGATGGAAAGGACGACGTATGCGGTTAGCCCGATTTCGATTAACGCCAGCAAAGTCGGGATGCGCCGCATCGTGCCGCCGCTTCCCACTTGGATGAACCGGCCCTCTTCTTCCGGAACGAGCAATGCGAGGGTAGCCGCTGGTTCCTCGGGGTCTTTTTTGGGAACGAAGCGAAACTGATTCCCCGCGACTGGGAGGAAAGTTACGTTCCTTTCTCCCAAGCTGGAGATCAGGAGTTTTCCATCGGCAAAGTGGACATGACTGAGGCCCGCCAGTTTCTCGATGAAGTGACCTAGTTCGTTTCGGGGTGAATCGGGCTCATACCAGCCTGCGTAGTCGGCTGCACCGGCGGTGAGCGCAGCGACTGGCGGTAAAGCAGGTTTCTGCAATTTCGAAGTGATGTAGGCACGAATGGCTTGGCCGATTCGGTCAAATGCGTCGCCATTGCCGGAGTTGATGCTGAAGAAATAGCCCACACCATACTCGGGCATGTACGCCATTTCGGTGAGGCCGCCTTCGACGCCGCCGTTGTGGCCGTGATAGACGAAGCCTTCGTGAAAGCTCCAGTAGTTGCTGAGGCCATAGCCGGGCTTGAGGCCTTCCTTCGCAGCCCAGGTGCTGGCCGGCTTTTCCATGCGATCGATGTCGGCGGCGGGGACGACCTGGGTGCCGTGGACTTGGCCGCGATTGAGATAGAACTGCACATACGACGCCATGTCCTGGGCGGAAGCGTTAATCGAGCCAGCGGGACGAAGAAGGATGTTCCAGTAGGGGTATGGCGTCTTGCCGTCGTCGTGATAGAGAGTTGTCGCCGAGCCGGGAGGCGGAGGGAAATAGGTCGCGGTCTTCATCCCGATCGGGCGAAACAGATTCTGCTCGACGAAATCTTCGAAACGCTGGCCCGTGAGTTTTTCGACGATGTAAGCGGCGACGGGGGGACCCGAGTTGCAGTACGCCATGCGGGTACCGGGGGGCCAGCGGGAAATGCGGGAGTGGTGGTCGTAGTCGAGCGCCTCGAGCAGACCCATGGTGGGCGGTGCATCCTTGGCATATTCGCGGAGGTGCATGTCGTCCCAGCCGGTGGTGTGCTCGAGAAGATTAACGACGCGAACAGGAGCGTTGATTTCCCAGCGATTCTCAAACCAGACTTCCGGGGCGAGTTTGTGGACAGTGTCGTTGAGCGAAAGCTTGCCTTGATCGGCGAGGAGCAGGATCGCCATGGAGGCAAAGGCTTTGGAAGTGGAGCCGATGCGGAACAGGGTCTCTGGGGTGGTGGCTTTGTCAGCGGCTACGTCGGACTTGCCAATGCCAGCCACAAACTCGGGTCCGTTGCGGTGGACGATGGCGACGGAGGTGCCGGGAGTGTGGGTGTCGGAGAGAATCTTCTCAATCTGCTGGCGGAGTTCGTCAGTGGATTGGGGTGGCTTCGGCGGTTCTTCTTTTTTCTTGTCGGCGGCGAAACTAAGCGGGACTATCAGCAGCAGGGCAACGACAGGAGCGAGCCATTTCACGGTGCGCTATCTCCTTGAGACGGGAGTAATGATGAACAGGGCTGCACCCGCTATTTAATGCGCGGCATCCGTGGTTTGCAAGGGCAACCAAAGCGCAAAGGCCCCGAACTTTTGCCGGGGCCTCCCTACGCTAGATCAATCTGTTTTTGGTTACCGTGTCGCCACGGGTGATGCCACGCGCTTCTCCATGGGGACGAAATCGCGTTTCTCATGGCCGATCCATACCTGGCGGGGGCGGGCGATCTTCTGCTCTGGGTCGGTCAACATCTCCTGCCATTGCGTGAGCCAGCCAATCGTCCGCGGGATTGCGAACAGGACCGTGAACATCTCCGGCTTAAAGCCCATGGCTTGGTACATGATCCCGGAGTAGAAGTCCACGTTGGGATAGAGCTTGCGCGTCACAAAGTAATCATCTTCAAGGGCAATGCGTTCGAGTTCGAGGGCGATCTCGAGCCTCGCATTCTTACCGGTAACTTCGAAGACGCGCTCGGCGGTCCATTTGATGATTTTGGCACGTGGATCGTAGTTCTTATAGACGCGGTGCCCGAAGCCCATCAGCTTGCCTTTGCCCTCTTTGATCTTCTTCATGTAGGCAGGAACGTTATCTTTGGATCCGATTTCGTCGAGCATCCGCAGAACTTCTTCGTTGGCGCCGCCGTGCAGCGGTCCGGAAAGAGCAGAGGCCGCGGACGCAGTGGCCAGGTACGGATCGGCTTGCGAACTGCCAACGGCTCGCATGGTATTGGTACTGCAATTCTGTTCGTGATCGGCGTGCAAAATAAAAAGTATGTCGAGTGCGCGCGAGATCGTCGCATTCGCCGCGTACTTCGGCTCGACCATCTTCCACAGCATGTTCATGAAATTTTCGGTGTAGCTGAGATCGTTGTCGGGATAAACGTAGGGGAAGCCGACCAGGTGCCGATAGGACATCGCAGCGATCGAAGGCATCTTGCCAAGAAGGCGCTTGATCTGGAGCAGGCGGCTGGCCGGATCGTGAACATTCTTGGAATCGGGATAGACGTTGGAAAGCGCGGCCACCGTGCTTACGAGCATCACCATGGGGTGGGCGTTGTACCGGAAGCCTTCCATGAATTTCTTGGTCGTCTCGTGGAGCATCGTGTGATACGTGATGTCGTGTACCCAGGATTTCAACTGGCTTTCGGTGGGCAGTTCGCCGAACAGGAGCAGGTAGGCAACTTCGAGATAAGTGCAGTGCTCAGCCAGCACTTCGATCGGGTAGCCGCGATATTGCAGGATGCCTTTATCGCCGTCGATGTAAGTGATGGCGCTGCGGCAGGAAGCCGTATTCATGAAGGCGGGATCGTAGGTCATGAGGCCAAAATCATCGGGCCCAGTCTTGATTTTCCGCAGATCCATGGCCCGGATCGTGCCGTTTTCCACCGGAAGCGTATAGGTCTGCCCTGTGCGATTATCTGTAATAGTGACGGTATCCTGCGGCATTTCGAAACTCCTGGAGAATGTTTGCCGGGCGAAACAGCCGGGCATCGCCCGCTGCGCGTACGCACAGACAGTAGCTACGGAGAGCACCAGCGCGCGGTGAGCCAGATCACAGGCGGATGTTTTCCGTCGCTATGTTGGATGCTACCAGCTTCCGGCCCGGATCTGCTCCCGGGCGCAATTTTAGTAGTGGTGCCGTTTTGCCTCCACAGGTTGCTCAGTCTGGATTAGGAGGCAGGAGGTGTTGGAAATCGTTTGGTTTCATCCCAATCATAATTTTTATTGCATTCTTTGGGATTGGACCAAATGTTTGTGCTACCCCCGGTGGATTGCGAACTCTCCAGCCACTATTGCGCATCACGGACATAAGGGCTTCAGCCGCTTCGCCAGAACGCTGTGCCGCAACAAGATCTTCCCTGTTCCGCTCAAGTGGGAAATATGTCCCGATCACAACGCCATCGAAAAAGCCTGCGAAAAGTTGCGGATTCGCAGACAGGTCTTGGTCTCTACTTTCCCAATGGGCATATCCGACGAAGGATCTGATCTCTTCTGCCGCTCTTCGCGCTTCTGCATCTGGCACATATTCGATGATGACCCGGAGACCGAAGAACTGCTGCAACGAAACAGTATTTCCGAATCGACCAGTTATTACTGGGAGCATTCTTGGAGCAAGAGAACGTTCCATCGTTGATCTCTTTGCCTGCTCGTCTGTCAGTTCGCGTTGGGTAGCCATATTCTGTTGTCGTAATGCCTCAGATTCCTTCTTTGCTCCGGTGAATCCCTGCTCTAGATCGGTCAATTGTCGCGATGCAATTCCCATGCGCGTCGCGAGCACGGTGGACTCTTCTTTTACCGCTTTGGCGGATAGCGCAGCATCACTAGCCTTAGCATCAGCCTTCTCGGACTCTTCGAGTGCTGATCTCGCTTTTGCATCCAAAGACCCGATTATCCGCTCCGACAGCGTGTCATTTCGCTGCCCATACGGGTATGCCACTATTTCTGCTAGCACTGCTATCCCAAACAAGTACAAGGCAATTCTTTCAAGCACTCTCTCTTTTGTTTTGTCGTCAGTACGATGCGCCAATACGTCGAACAATACCAGCAATGCAAAGAACACCAACGCAGTAGCTTCTAGAATGCTATGGACAGACCTGACCGAATCAAGTGAGTTCCAGTCTGGAATCAGTCTCGTAAAATACGTTGCCGTCATATGCATATTGTCGGGGCTATTCGTACGCAAATGGCACCACTACCGCAATTTTAGAGCATTTCAGCTATTGGCAAACAGCCGCCACTTTGGATAGGGTGGCAGGACGACGGGCGCCGGATTCCCGAAGTCCGAGGGAGGATTGCACGCATGACCTGGATTCGCACCATTCCGTTTTCTGAAGCAGACCCGAGCTTGCGTGAGGCCGTGGAGGGCCAGAAAACACTGTATCCGCAAGAATATGCGGTGCCTGTCCACCCCGCCGAAGGCGGAGGATCGGACATTGTCGCCTCCCACTCCCTGATTCCGCAGGCTTTGCACCATGCCTTTTCCACCTTCGGCGCTCTGATGTCCCCGGACCTGCCCTTGCAGCGGCGGCACCACGAAATGATTGCCACCATGGTTTCGGTCACCAACCGGTGCGTGTATTGAATCGAATCGCACGCAGAGTTTCTGCGTAGGGTGACGTTGGATAAGGAACTGGTCGAGTCGCTGGAACGCGACTACACCACCGCTGCCATTACACCTCAGGAACGGGTGATGGTGGATTACGTGGTGAAGCTGACCAAGGATGCCACGCGGGTCTCGAAAGACGATCATGAAAAACTGCGGGCGGCCGGCTTCGACGACAAAGGGATTCTCCAGATTACGCTGATTGCAGCATGGTTTAACTACATCAACCGCGTGGCGGATGCGTTGGGCGTGGGGCGGGAGCCTTAGCACTCGTTCTGGTGGGATGGAGGTTAGGAAAAATGTGATGAAGAGATAAAGATTCAGAGACAAAGACAAAGAGCGGAATGGGCCCTTACCCCCGCGACGCTTTCATCTCTGCCCGCATCACCTTCCGCAATGCCTGGTTGATCCGTGTCTGGTATCCCGGACCGCTCTCCTGAAACGAAGCCAGCACATCCGCGTCCAGAAACAAAGTGATCCGTTTCTTGTTTACCCGCGCCGCCGGGCCATGACTTTGGGTCGCGGGACGCGCGACGTCCCCGCCCGCAGAAGCCCTCAAACTCGGGATCTTGCCTGCGGATTTTGAATTCTTGCCAAGCTTCTTCGTTTGTGTCATTTGGCTCCCTTTTCGCCCCAGCTTAATACATATTGTTGCATATGTACAAAATGTTCCACGTGGAACACTTTTACATGTTCCATACGAAAAACCACCGCCCGGGTTCGCGTCCCCGGGCGGTGTCTGTCTTTCGCGTTTTTTGGCGAGCGTCTTTCCAGGAGGCCTTGGCCGCTTAGGACAGGAAGAACTCTCTGGTGACCGCAACCCACTCTTTATCCGGAATCTGGTCGGCCAGGTTCCCTACCGCTACGCCACCGTCTTGCGCCAGTGCTCCACAGAGGGCCGGCATCTTGCGCTGCAGACGCATCGCGGATTCTTCAGTCCACCAGCGGGCCAGCGCTCCACCCAACAGGTTGCGGAAATTCGTCTTGGCATCGGGAGACTGCACCGTCACCAGCCAGCCTTCGCCGTAAGGGTCGCTCTGCGCCAGTTTGGCATCGCGCGACACGCTGTCGTTGACGTCAGCGATACTGCCTTCGATCGGCGAAATCATGTCAACGGCAGCGCCGTCGCGGAAAATCGTCGCGATCTTCTGGCCCTGGCGAATCCACTGTCCGCGCTGCGGCAGAACCACGCGCTCGACTTTGCCAATCAGCTTGGAAGCGAAATCGTCCATACCCACGCGCACCAAGCTCGGACTCTCATTGAGCGCCCAGGTGTGTCCCGGATGGAAGCGGAGGTTTTCGGGGACCTTGAAGCCGTTGACCATATCGGACACGGGCATTACGGGCTTAGCGGCTTTGGCGGTGACTGTGACTGTTTGCACCGCAACTTGCTTGCGGCTGTGAAAATGATCGATGAGGAGGAACGCCGCGAATGTGAAGAGAACTAGGATGACTGTCATAACCCACCTTTTGTTCGAGGGCTCTTTCTTTTATTAGGCCGCTCGCCACTATTGCTAAAGGCATTCGTTGGGCCAAAGTTGAAGGTGACGCAGGCAAACTTGTTTGCTGCTTGCAAGCGTTTGAAAATGGTGAGTTTGAGTGGATGGTCCGTGATTGCGCCCAGAAGATTCGATGGAAAGTTCAACAACGATTTGATGCGATTCGCATCGGTGATTTCGAGGTGGGGTGTCGCGTAACCTGATGATTCGGAGGAGTAGGTGAGTGTTGTCAATGAGTTAGGGGTGAGCTTGGGATTGTGGTGGTTCGCAACAGCGGTTGATTAAGAATGCAACGAGATTTGCATCGAATCCATTGAGTTTTGTGTCGCGAGGCGGAATGGCCTGAGTTTGGAGTTGGTGGAGCTGCTTGAAACAAACACAGCAGGATCGTTAAGGAGAGAAATTCAGTGGTCCTTCGGGGACGGGCTTCTCCAACTTCATGAATGGAGGGGGGCCTCGGAATCGGTGTTTGGCCGGGGAACCTGCTGCCGCGATCCAGCGTATAGACAATAAGGAAGGACAGGTCGGAGCCGGGTGGATCTGCCCTCATCAACTTAAACCTTGGGACGGGTTTGACTTGCTGGAACAGGCGTGCCTAACATTAGTGACTTCGTAGGAGTTGTCTTCCCCCAAAATGACGGGCCCTATCACGATCGGCCAGAACATTTCTCACTATCGCGTCCTCTCGCAGTTGGGAGGGGGTGGGATGGGAGTGGTGTATGAGGCGGAGGATCTGAGCCTGGGCCGGCATGTGGCCTTGAAGTTTCTGCCCCCGGAGACGGAGAAGGATGCGGCGGCTCTTGAGCGTTTTCAACGAGAAGCCCGAGCGGCATCGGCGCTGAACCATCCGGGGATCTGCACTATCTACGAAATCGGCGAAGACAACGGGCGGCATTTCATCGCCATGGAGTTGCTGGAAGGCGAAACCCTGAAGAACCACATCCACGGGAAGCCGATGGAACTGGGGCCACTGCTGGATCTGGGGATTCAGATCGCAGACGCGCTGGATGCAGCGCACGCCAAGGGCATCGTTCACCGTGACATTAAGCCGGCGAACATCTTTGTTACGAATCGAAACCAGGCGAAGATTCTGGACTTCGGTTTGGCGAAACGGGCGGCACATCCGTCCCTGCTGTCGGCGGCGACAGTGGCGTCAGCGGCAACCATTGATAGTCCATTTCTTACCAGCCCTGGGTCAACGGTTGGAACCGTGGCTTATATGTCGCCGGAACAGGCGCGTGGCAAGGATCTGGACGCGCGGTCTGACTTATTCTCGTTTGGCGCTGTTTTGTATGAGATGGCGACGGGGGCGATTCCGTTCCGCGGGGACACCTCGGCTGTGATTTTCGATGCGATTTTGAACCGGCCGCCGGTGCCACCGTTGCGGCTGAATCCCGATCTGCCGCCGCACGTCGAAGACATTCTGACCAAGTTGCTGGAAAAGGATCGTGATCTGCGTTATCAGGGCGCGGCGGAAGTACGGTCGGATTTGAAGCGGTTGCGGCGGGATTCGGAGTCAGGAGCAATTCTGGCAGCGACTTCGAGCGGGATGCACCGTGTGGCCGCGGCGACAGCGCCGGCCCGAAAGCTGCCAGGCTGGCTGATTCCAACGGTAATCCTGGCGCTGGTTGCGGCTGGAATGGCAGCCTTCCTCTCGCGGCGTGGTCACGCACTCACGGAGAAAGATTCGATTCTGATCACTGACTTCGTGAATACGACTGCAGATCCGGTGTTCGATGGCACGCTGAAAAAGGCGCTCGCGGTTGACCTGGGGCAATCGCCGTATCTCAATGTTTTTCCCGAGCAGAAGATTCACCAGACGTTGCAACTGATGAATCGCAATGCGTCGGACCGGATCACGTCCGACGTGGGGCGGGAAATCTGCCTGCGCGACGGAATCAAAGCGATGTTGAGCGGGAGTATTGACAGCGTGGGAGGACAGTACGTGGTCACGCTGGAAGCGACGAATGCCTCCTCGGGAGATTCGCTGGGACGACAACAGGGGCAAGCGGACCGCAAAGAAGGTGTGCTGAATGCGTTGCATGGCGCGGCCACGAAACTGCGCGGCCAGTTGGGTGAATCGCTGGCGATGGTGCAGAAGTACGATATGCCCCTTTCGATGGCGACGACCTCTTCGCTCGACGCGCTCAAGGCGCTGAGCATGGGGGATATGAAACACAACATGGGCGACGAACTGGCGGCCATCCCCGACTACCAGCGGGCAATTGAGATCGACCCGAATTTTGCGATGGCGTATGCGCGGCTGGGCACGATCTACAACAATCTGCAGCAAACGGAGATGTCAGAGAAGAACCGGCAAAAGGCGTTCGAGCTTCGTGACCGAGCCAGCGAACGGGAGAAGCTCTACATCACGTCCCACTACTATGCGGATAGCGGGCAACTGGACAAAGGGATTACGGCGTACGAGCTCTATCGCCAGACGTATCCAAGGGACGCGATCGCCTACAACAATCTGGCCGTTATCTACAACCAGATGGGACAGTTCGACAAGGGACTGGAGGTCGCAAAGCAAGCTCTGGAAGTGGATCCGGATATGTTGAATGCGTACGGGCAAATCGCATCAGCGTACGCGGGGCTGGGGCGGGTGGAAGAAGCGCGGGCCACGCTGAACGCCGCCATCCAGCGCAAGGGAAACCTCGGGAGCCATCACAGCTTTTTGGCGTCGCTGGACTGGGCCGAAGGCAAAGAAGCGGAGATGGAGAAAGAACTTCAAGCTGCCAACGAGACGCAGGACGGGCAACTCGGCGCGCTCGGGTTTCGCATCAATTTGTCGGCCTACCGGGGACAAATTCGCAAGTCGCGAGACTTCGCGCGGCAGTGCGCGGAGGCCTTGGACCGCTTACACCTGCAAGGCAAGGCCGATATTCAAGCGGGAGTGGCGGGCGCGGATGCGATCGCTGGAAATCGAGCGGAAGCGATCCGAGGCTCGGAAGAAGCGCTCAAACTATCGAGAAGCCTTCCGGTGCTCACAAGTGTAGCCACGAACTATGCCGTGTTAGGCGAGACGGCAAAGGCACTCGCGCTCGCGGATGAGATCCAGAAGACGCGACCGAACGATACGAATGCTGTGAATGTAACCATTCCGCTGGTGCGCGCAGTCGCGGCACTGCATCCGACGGGCGGAGGGAAAGCGGACCCGGCGAAGGCGATCGACTATCTGAACACGGCAGTGATGTACGCGCGCGCGAGCTCAGGCATCTTCTACGTTCGAGGCATGGCCTACGAGGCAGGCGGACGGTACGAGGAGGCGCAGCAGGAGTTCCAGAAAGTCCTCGGATTCCGCACCCACAACGGACCCGACATCATCTACGCGCGGACGCAGCTTGAAGTTGGCCGCGTGTATCAGAAGCAGAAGAACATTCCGCAGGCGCGGATTGCGTATCAGAATTTCCTGGCCGAGTGGAAAGATGCGGATGCGGATTTGCCGCTGCTGCGGGAAGCGCAGGCGGAGTATAGGAAACTGCAGTAAGGGCTTTCGGCTCTGGGCTTTGGGCTCTGGGATTCAGGCTGCCATTTCTGGATCGAGTTGACCGCTTGGCATTTTGTGGGAATTCTTTGCCTTCGATGTTTCGTGCTCGGAGTTTCCGGAAAGCCTTCGTAGCTCGCAGATCGTAAACCAAAGCCCACACGCTACGGCCGCCAGCGCGAGCAATCCCAAAACCAAAGTGGATAGGACTAGAAACTCGCTATCGGATGACGGCCCAGCCCGCACGGTCGGCGCGAGGCTCGCGGATGATATGGGAATTGCGGGCGGAGTCCTATCTTCGTTATTCAATGCTGCCGGAGGTGTCGCGCTTGAGGCTTCCGCTTCGAGCACCGCGTATGGATATGGCGGGTACGCGGTCAGATAAAGATAGACGTCTTCCGCTTCTTCCTCGCTCAAGTAATAAAAGACCGGCATGCGGCCACGAAGTAGCTGTGGCGGATCTCCCATGGTGATGGGGGCTCCCTGGGTGACTTTGCGAACGAATTCTGAGCGGGTGACCCGAGATGGCAATGTGCTCAGAGGAGGAATTTCTCCCTGGTAGAGTTGCTGCAACGTGGGATTCGGTCCGGCGGCGCCGTGGCAAGTGTGGCAGCTAGATTTCGCAATGTGCTCGCCGATACGCATGCGCTGCACGCGAACCATGGTCTGTTCGTTCTCCGCTCCGGGGACTCCCGCCAACTGGCGGAGATAGGCAACGAGTGAGGCGACTTCGGCTTCGCTGAGGTGAGGGAAGGCGGGCATGTCCTGACCGCCGTGATGCAAGCGGTCGAGCAACATAGTTCTCGATTGTTGCGCCAGATGTTGGGCGTCAGCGCGGCTCATGTCTGCGCCTGTGGCCTTGACGCGCTGCAGCATGAGTTGGGCGGAGGTTGCTCGCACCGGATTAATGACGGAATTGATTTCGGGGGGCGCGCCCGCCCCGGTCTCACCGTGACAGCCGCGGCAGTTCATGCGATAGAGGTCGGCGCCGCGGAGAGCGACGGTAGCGGTCGGATGCTCGGCAGTCGAAACGAAATTTGCATTCTTCAGTTCTGCTACGGCCTCGGCAGGGCCAAGACGTCCGGTTTTGCCCATGCTGGTTTCGTCGAAGGAGCGTGCCAAGTGCCGGAGCCAGCTTTCGCCAGCGACGGGTGTCGGAAGCATGTCCGCCGAGTGCGATGCGCGCGGGGTGCTCTGCGCCAGCGTGAGAGTGCTGGCCAGCGAAATGCAAATAATAAGAGACGCTGTCATCCGTCCGAACGGGTTGAGGAATAATTCTTGCTTCCGCATGTCGGAGCCTCCCATGTGCCAGCATGTGGGAGGAGTTAGGAAGCGTTGTCATTGCGACGTACTCTTTTTGTCTAATTCTTGTAGGCGTGGATCGGGGAGATTCAGAGGGCGAAGCGGGGAGAGATTTTCAACTGCGGACCAAGAAGGCGTGTGCCAGATGGGGTTTCTTTCGCCGCTCCGCGGCTTGGCCTTCTTCAACTTGCTGACCCCACGGCTTGCGCCGTGGACTGCATTCTTGCGCCGCTTTGCGGCTCGTTTGCCAACGTCGGGGACTCCAATGCGGGGCTAGACGGGGCAAGCCCCGTCTCTACATTAGACGGGGTTCTCACCAATCAGTGGGAGACTCTTCTTTAGTGGGCGGGCTTTTCTACAGAACTGGCTCCTTCAAGAGGACGGGCGCTCCGGCCGTGGAAGAAAATCAGATGGACCAGGAACATCAGGACCAGGACTGCGCCGAAGGTGCACACGATGGTTGCGCCCGTGGGCATGTCGAGAAGAACAGAGAAATAGACGCCCATGGCAGACACTAGAGTTCCCATGGTCCAACCGATGGCGAGGCGGCGACCCACTTTGTCGGCGAACAGCATGGCTCCTACGGATGGAACGATGAGGTAGCAGAACACGAGCAGGACTCCGGCGATGGAGACGGAGGAGGTCACTACGAATCCGAAGGAAGCGTAGAAGAGGAAATCCCAGAAACGGATGCTCATGCCACTTTTTTCTGCGCGCGCGGGGTCGGTGGAGATGAGCAGGAATTTTTTGCGGAAGATGTAATGGAACACGCCGACTACGCCATAGAGGAGCGCGGTCTTCAACACTTCCTGCTTGGAAACGGCGAGGATGTTGCCGACGAGCATGTCTTTGAGGTGTTCGGTTTCACCGGTGGCCTTGCTCATCGCGAGAATTGCGGTGGCGGAGGCGACGGCATAGGCGATGCCGATGAAGGCTTCCTGGGGAATGTGTCCGCGGCGGGTGCGGGCCAGCGAGAAGATGGCCGCGCCGAGAAACGTGAATCCCAGACTGAGGAAGTAGGCACCGCGTCCATGCGGATCCATTCCGACGAGGATAGCGATGGTCGCGCCGAGGGCGGCGATCTGCGCCAGTGCAAGGTCGACGAAAATCACGCCGCGCTCGACTACATGCACGCCGAGGTAGGCGTGGATCCCGGTCAGGATCAGGCTGGCCACGAAGGGCCAGAATAAAAATGGGAGGATATCCATGGTTCTCCTAACAGCTTTCGTTTAGATCTGTTTCTTGCTGCTCTTGCTTGTCTACGACCCGCACGCCACCCGGCTTTTGGCGGACAAGAGTGTCCGCCCTACATACTACGGGTTCGATTGAAATGCTTTTGTCAGCAGAGCAATATCGTAATCGAACAGCTGAAAATACGTTGTCACTTCTTTGACGCCGCCAACCGACGGCAGATATTCGACGACCGTGCCGCCGCTTTCGCGGGCGATCGAGTCGGGAGTCTTGCGATCAAAGTAGGGCTCGACCATGATTACCTTCACGTGGTCGCGCTTCATCATGTTAATAACGTCGATGGTGTGGCTGGGCGTTGGCGGGATGCCGGGACGGGGCTCGACGAAACCGACAACGTCCAATCCGAAGTGATGCGCCAGGTTGGGTGCGGAGTTGTGATACGTAATCACCTTGCGGCCGCGGTAGGGCTTCATAGCTTCAAGCCATTTCTTGTCGGCTTCGGCAAGGCGGCGTTCAAAATCCTGTTCGCGCTGCTGGAAATAGGCGCCGTCTTCGGGATCCATCTCAGCAAGTTTGCCGGCGATGCCCTTGGCCGCGCGGCGCCCGTTGTCGGGATCGAGCCAGTAGTGCGGGTTTCCGAGAGGATGCACATCGCCCATGGCGCGAGTGATGGAGCCTTGCGGGATTTCGAGGATCTGGGAAAACTGGGAGGCGTCGAGATAGCCGTTGGCGCCGACTTGAATGCGCGAGTTGCCGCACTGCGTGATCAGAGGCGGGAGCCAGCCGATTTCGAGCTGGAGGCCAACGACGACCAGCAGATCGGCTTGGCGGAGTTTCAGCAGGAAGCTAGGCTTGGCTTCGACAAAGTGCGGATCCTGGTAGCCCTTGGCGATGGATTCGACGTTGATCTTGTCGCCGCCGACTTCCTGGGTGAGGGCGGCGAGGTCGGTGGTGGTGGTGATGACGTTGAGCTTTTTGGCGGAGGCGCTGGGAACGAGGAACAGGCTTGCCATCAGGGCGAACGCACAAGTTATTCTCAAGAAAAAACGATTCATTCGGATCTCCTGGTAAGGCTGCGGAAAAGTCGCTCCGCGGCGAAAAGCTAACCTCTGCGGCCAAAGCCGCGATGAAACTTGATCTGAATCGCAGCGCTAAAGGGCTGCGCCGCCCAGAATCTACATTCTTAAAACATATCCATATTCTTAAAAAGGATGCGCGCCGTGCGCTCCTAGTGAGAACAAAACCTGCAGCAGCAATTCGTTGGTCTTGTGATTGCCTGCGTAATCCGTGAAACGATATTGTCCTCGAATTTGGCTGAATTCGCTTGGCCAATACGTAAGGATGGCCGAACCGCCCTTGTCGGTCAGGTTGGCCTGCTGCGGGCGGTCGGACCAATCGTAGCGTCCACCGACGAACCAGCGGCGATGAAATTGATACTCGCCGGAAGCGTACATGCCGAACGCGCGTTGCTCAAACGGGGCCTGCTGGCGCTGACTCCAGATCAGTTCGCTGCGTCCGACGAAGGAATGGTAGATAGCGCGGCGCAACGGTTTCCAGCGGACGGTGGCATCCACGCCGTAGAGGCTGGTGATGAAGTTCGAGCCGAGTTCGTTGTGGCCGCGGGCGTAGGAAAGGCCGAGGTCGAGGTTGGTGGATTCGTTCAGGTCTTTGTAGCCACGCAGGTGCAGAACGGTGCTGACGTCGTTTTTCTGATGCGCCTGAAAGAGGAGTTGCTGGCCTTCGCCGGAATCGCCGCGAAAGACCTGGCCGGTCGCGGAGAGGAAAATACTTTTCGGGAACGGGATGATGCGCTCCACTGAAATGCCGGCATCGTCAATGCCATCTTCGCCGCCGACGAGATTCTGCGTCACCAGCGGGCGGTCCACGAAAGGCATGACGTGATTGTGCATGGCGTTGATCCTGCCGAAAGCGGCGCGCATCTTGCCGACTCGGGCAACGATATTGCCCGGCAGCGCGGTGAAGGTGATGTAGCCTTCTTCGAGATTGACGCCGGATTCGCCGAAGCTGATGAAGAAGTCGCCGCGGGCGTAGGGATCGATGATCGACTGAATACCGATTTCGGATTCATGCATCTGGAGCGAAGGTGAAGGCTGGATGGAGTTGCCACCTGCGACACCGATGAAGTCGCCGATCATGCTGATGTCGGGGTTTAACGCTTTCGCGGCTGAGCCGCCGGCGCCTCCGAGGTTCACTGGAGTGGAGGCAGCTACGCTTTCTACGGGAGCGGGCGACTGAGTGGCGGCCTCGGTGGAAGCACCTTCGGAGGGCGCAATGGCTGGCGCTGGAGTGGACTGCGCCTTCATCGCGCGCATCTGGCCTTCGAGCGTGATGAGGCGGTCTTCGAGGTCGCGGACTTTCTGCTCGAGGGCGGCTGTGTCCGATGTACTCGCAGCCGGGCTTCCTTGCGCACAAGCAAAAGCGGCGAAGAGGAAGACGAGACAAACCGAAATGAACAGCTTCATAGCCGAACTCCTAAAAATTAAATCCGACCTGCGCGGTGATAGCGCGAGGTGTGACGTAATGCGTGCCGCTGAAAGTTGAAAGAAAATTGTAGAGCGAAGTCTTGTTCGTGAGGTTGATAGCCGTAACCTCCGCGCTCCATTTGTACTTGTCACCGCGGAAGAGATTGTCGTGTCCCACCGAAATATCGAAAAGACTGCGGGGCGCGATGCGCGGCGGATTGTGATCGTCGTTCTCAGTGCCGGGAGCAGGAATTCTAACGAGAGTTGATCCGTACTGCGATGGCGCACAGGTGGTCAGGGGGGAAGACAAGGTCGGATGCTGACTGCCGCAGAAAAGGCCCGCCTGCATCTGCTGATCCGCGGTGAATCCGGTCAGATCGACAGGGGTCATGTTATCAATGGCAAACGGTACCGCTCCTGCCACCATACCGCTGTCGTAGCGCCAGTTGAAGCCGACCCACGGGCCGCGCTGGAAGGGCTGATATTGGAGGTGTGTGGTCTGGTTGAACTTTTCGTCGTGATCGATACGGAAGACACCACTCGGTGCGAACGGAGAGGCTCCGGCTCCGCCAATCTGTGGCGCGAAGAATCTGGCTGCTACGCTCGAAAACACCATCTGCGCGGACAACCCGTGGAATTCGGGAACGCTGATGCGGCCAGCGAATCCGGGGATTTTCGAATTGTGCCATTCGACGGGGAAGAAGATGGGAGTGCTTCCGAGAATGCTGAAGTCGTAGCCGTTGTGGGTGTACTTCCAGACGTACTCTCCGGAAAACACCAGGTGCTTACCGAAGGCTTGCTGGAAGCCCGCATGGAATTCATTGCGGAACCCGGGGCCGAGCGCGCCGGACGCGTTGGGGGTGCATGACAACAGCGGGGACAGGACGGCGCTGTTGCATCCAGTGCTGGAAATGATCAGGTTCTCGTTGAACGGCGTTTCAAGTACGCGGGCATACGATACGCGCAGAACAGTGTTGCTGGGCTTGATCTTGTAGGCGATTCCAATGCGGGGTTGGGCTTCCTTGTGGGTGGTCAGGCCGTTGTAGAAATCTTCTCGGAGGCCAACGTTAAAGGACCAACTTCCTTTCGTGATCTGATCCTGCACGTAGAGCGCAAGTTGTTTGACGTCGGTGTGACCCTGGAACTGGAACAACGTGCTCGCCTTCGTGGAACAGTTGTCATTCGCGGAGGGCGTAGGACGGGACAAGTCATAGCATCCCAGCAACGGTAGAAACGCTGCGTTGGGCTGGAGTTCCGCAGGCGGACACTGGGATGGATCGTTGAATCCGGCAACCGGACTGCCGTTGGAATTCATACACGGCGCGTTGAGCAGCGGGTCGACGATTCCGAGATGATTATTCTCGTTCAGGAAGGTCTGCTGGTAGGTAGTCCCGATCTTGATATTGTGGATACCCTTTACATAGGAAAGATCGGAGCGCAGGCCGGCGTTGGTTAAGGTGCGGGCTTGCGCTACCGATTCCTGCTGGATGGGCGAGAGATCGTTAAACAGATTTCCGCTGGGATAGTAGTTGTAATCGTCGCGGCGGACGAAACCGCCGAGTGTAAACACAGCATGGTTGTTGATCAGGCGAGTCCAGGACGGCGCGACGTTGAACGTCTTAATTTGGGAACGCTGGTCGGTCGGACCAAGAAAATTCCCAGACGGATCGGTTTGGCCCGTGTGCAGGACGTTGTCGTAGCTGTTGGGATTCTGGAACCAAGAGCGGGTGTAGCCCATGTTGATGTGGATGGAGTCGGCAGGAGACAGCGCGAAGTCCACGCGATCAAAAAGATTTCCCTGATTGCCCTTGTCGTGAATCACCCTGAACTCGGGAGGGTCAAGGAAGCGGCCGCTGTTGAGTCCGCTAACCGAAATAAAATTACCCCAATTGGTTCCGCCGTAGCCGAGATTCGCACTGACGTTCGATGTGCCGAAACTGCCATAAGAAGTTGTAAGACTTCCCCTAGGCGAAGTCATTCCCTGTCCGGAGCGCGTCGTCACATTGATTACAACGCTTGTTTTCTCACCAAACTCCGCAGGCGGCGCACCGGAAATCACTTCCATCGACGCAATCGAATCGAGAGGAATCTGGTTGGAAAAGACTTTGCTCTGCTGGTCGGTGATGGGCTGGCCATCGACGGAAAACGAATTCTCGGCGTGATCGCCCATGCCGTGAAACAGCCCGTTGGAATCTGCAGAAATCCCGGGCGAGGACAACGTGACCAGCGAACTCACCGAAGACGAAGCGCTTTCGAGCGGCATCTTGTCGAACAGTTGGCGATCCACATCGGTGTGAAAGGTGGAGGTATTCTCCAGCAGATCGCCGCCTGCCGCTTCTACGGTGACAGTTTCGGATGAACCTGTGACCTGGAGATTCACAGTCAACGTGACGGGGACGACGGAGTGGACTTCTACATCCTGAGCGAAGGCGGCAAAACCCTTGCCCGTGACCGTCAAGTGATATGGATTGAATGGGACATTAGGGAAGGAGAACTTTCCCTCGCCGTCGGTAGTTCCTTTGCGATCAAAGCCACTGACTGGGTTATGCATCTCGACGACCGCACCACCTACCACAGCACCAGACGGATCAAGCACCGTGCCGGAAACAGTTGAGTTGCCCGTCGATTGTGCGTACACCAACATAGCGTTGAAGACCACCATGGCCACGAGAACGGCCGTGTTGCATAAACACCTTTTCACACCCCTGCAAAATGGCTGCATGATTCCTCCGAAGGAAAGCTGGGGGCGAGTCCGGTTGTGGACCGCCTACATTTCGGAAAACTTCCAGATTAGAAGGGAATCAGGCTTCTGGAGGGGGGCGGATGAAATGAACATCCGCTTGGCGCAAAACTCCCGCCCGTACTGCCGCGGGAATGGCAAGGGCCGCCGCAACCAACGTCGGGGCAATTGCGGCTGTTTCGACTCTCAGGCCGCCGTGGGCGGACAGACAGATCGAGCAAGCATGGCGCGCAGTGATCGAGTCGTCGGGGTGCGCGTGCACCGCCTGCACGATGCCCATGGCGCACACCAGGGTGATCGCGAATAGACACACTACTCTGACGAAAACGCCCCGGGTTGCCGATGCATTGGCCATGTTTTGAGGTTTACAGATGTGAAGCTTAGTTAGTTAGACGATTTTATCCTCAAATGGTTGTGTGCGCATATGTTACGGCAGGTCGAAATTTTGGCGGTCGCCATCTCGGAATTGCAGTTTCATCGCCGACTGCGGTTCCGGCCGGTCGGTTGGGCGTTACGTAAAATGAGCGCAACTCTTTGATTACAAAATAGATGCCTACGTGATTGCGGTCACAATCGCATGTGCTGTCAATCACGCGCGCTTCCGGCCTCGGGGGTCGAAACTGAGTTTGAGGAAAGCTAGGAGCCGGTCATGATGCTTGCGTACAAACTCGTCCGTCTGATTGAGACCCACTCCGACTCCCTCTCCAGCAGTCTGCTCGCCAAGGTTCAGTCTTCTGAACTGACCCGTTCCTACCGCAATGTGCCGCCCGATGATTTGAAAGAACGGGTTTACGAAATCTATCGCCACCTGGGCGAATGGCTGTTAGGCAAGGACGCGGCATTTGACATTGAGCAACGCTACGAAGAGATCGGCACGCGTCGAGTGCACCAAGGGGTCCCGATCAGCGAACTTATATGGGTCATTATTCTTACTAAAGAAAATCTTTGGGAATTTCTGCAGCGCGAATCCCTTCCGGAGCGTCCGATTGAAGCGTTCGGCGAACTGGAAATGCTGCAACTGCTCGACCAGTTTTTCGATCGCGCAATTTACTATGCGTCCGTCGGCTACGAACGCGCCCTGACGGCGCACGAACTACATCCGGGCCACACTGTGACCCATTCCTAGAAAGAGAGAAGAAGAAGACGATGTCCTGGCAAGCGGAATACAAGAAAAAAATTCGCACTCCTCAAGAGGCACTGCTCTACGTCCAGTCCGGTATGCGGGTATACATCCAGCCGGGATGCGCGGAGCCGGAAACACTGGTGGAAGCGCTCATGGAGCGCGGACCCTACGTGGAAGACGTTGAGATCGTGCACATGCTGACGATGGGAACGGCGCCTTACGTTTCGCCAGAAATGGAGGGGCATTTCCGGCACAACGCAGTCTTCATCGGGGGCAACGTGCGGGATGCCATCAATGACGGCCGGGCCGACTACACGCCGATCTATCTGAGCGAAATCGAGGATCTGTTTGTTTCTGGCGCGATGCCGATTGATGTTGCGCTGATTCAGGTCTCTCCACCGGACTCGCATGGTTTCTGCAGCTACGGCGTAGGCGTAGATACGACGCTAACTGCCGCGACTTGCGCGCGGTTCGTAGTGGCGCAGGTTAACGATCAAATGCCGCGCACATTCGGCGACAGTTTTGTGCACATTACTGACCTGGACGTGGTCGTGGAAGCTTCGCGAGCACTGCCGGAAATGAAAAAGCACGCGATCAACGAGACGCACATCGCGATCGCGCGCAACGTCGCCACTCTGATTGAAGACGGGTCGGTGTTGCAGACCGGCATCGGCGGAATCCCGGATGCGGTACTGCCCATGCTGATGGATCGCAAGGATCTGGGCGTCCACAGCGAACTGGTCTCCGATGGCGTCATCCCGCTGATTGAAGCCGGTGTAATCACAGGCGAGCGCAAGAACTTCAAACCGCGCAAGATTATCGTTGGATTCGTTTTGGGTTCGAAGACCATTTTTGACTTCGTCGATAACAACCCGATCTTCGAATTCCATCCGACAGCCTACGTCAACGATCCCGGGCTGATCGCGCGGAACGACAAGATGGTTGCCATTAACTCAGCGTTGCAGGTGGATCTCACCGGGCAGGTCTGCTCGGATTCCATCGGCAACCAGTTCTACAGCGGCATCGGCGGGCAGGTGGACTTCCTGCGCGGGGCATCGCGGTCAGAAGGCGGCAAACCGATTATTGCGATTTCGTCGACCGCGAAGCACGACACCATCTCGCGCATCATGCCGATGCTGAGCCCAGGGGCCGGCGTAGTGACTTCGCGCGGACTGGTGCGTTACGTGGTCACCGAATTCGGCGTCGCGTATTTGCATGGCAAGTCCATTCGCGAGCGCGCGAAAGCTCTGATCGAAATCGCTCATCCCAAGTTCCGGGAAGAGCTCTACGAGTATTGCGAAAAGACAAAATGGCTGCAGCGTCCGCACGTTGCCGCCGCAACGAGGTGAGTATGGCTGCACCAGCACGTGGCAATATCCTGATTGATATCGAAGAGTGCAAGGGCTGTGGACTGTGCGTCGAGTCCTGTCCGCCGGAGTGCCTGGAACTCTTGCCGGAACTGAACGCTTACGGCGTGCATCCGGCTCACTACACCGGCGAAAGCTGCACCGGATGCGGTATCTGCTTCTATTGCTGTCCGGAACCGGGCGCGATCACGGTGTATCGCATGGCGCCGCCAGCAAAACCTCTGGTGAAAGCGGATGGGCAAGCCACCGTCCAAGGAGAATCCCATGCGGCAGCTCTGTAAAGGAAATGTCGCCATCATCAAGGGTGCGATTCTAGCGGGATGCCGCTCCTATTACGGATATCCCATCACTCCGGCCAGTGAGATCGCTGAAGCCGCGGCGCTGGATATGCCGCAGGTCGGCGGAACGTTCTTGCAGGCGGAGAGCGAAGTCGCCGCCATCAACATGGTGTACGGCGCAGCTGCGGCCGGGGCTCGCGTCATGACCGCATCCTCAGGCCCCGGCGTCAGCTTGATGCAGGAAGGTATCTCCTATTGCGCCGGGGCTGAACTGCCTTGCGTGATCGTGGATATCGTTCGCGGCGGCCCTGGACTGGGAAACATCGCGCCGGAACAAAGCGATTACTTCGCCATGGTGAAGGGCGGAGGGCATGGGTGCTATCGCAATTTTGTGCTGGCTCCGGCATCGGTGCAGGAAATGGCCGACCTGACCATCCTTGCTTTCGAACTCGCCGATGAATATCGCAATCCCGCCGTCATTCTGGCCGATGGTTTCATCGGACAGATGATGGAGCCGCTCGATCTCACTTATCGCGAAGCGAAACTGCCGGCAAAACCCTGGGCTGTGCAAGGAACTCCGGAGACTCGCAAGAATCTGGTGAGTTCGATCTTCCTGGAACCTGACGATCTGGAAGCGCACATTCGCAAGCTGGAGGCGAAGTACATTCGCGCGTCGCGGTTGGAAGCACGACATGAACTCTTCGAGACGGCAGACGCAGAGGTACTACTCGTTGGCTATGGCATAACCGCGCGTGTCTTGCGTTCGGCAGTCGAAATGGCTCGGCGCGAAGGCTTGAAAGCTGGCTTGTTCCGGCCGATTACGCTGTGGCCGTTCCCGAAAGAAGCTCTGCGCGACGCTGCCAGCAAGGTCAGCAAAGTACTCGTGGTCGAACTCAGCAACGGGCAGATGGTGGAAGACGTTCGCCTGACGCTCGAAGGCAAGGTGCCGGTTCATTTCTACGGCAGGACAGGCGGGAACGTTCCGTCAGTGGAAGAAGTGCATTCGCAGTTGATGCAGCACGTAATGGCGATGGTGTAGCGAAGTTGGGACGGGCGTATTGCTCGTCCGAGGCGGTTTCGGCCGCCGGAAACGAACGATGGAGTGACCATGTCAACCGACACCAAGATCGACGCAAAGGTTTCTGAAATCCAAGCCGCAGGTTATGAGGTCAGCCACTCGAAGTCTCCCGTGTTTTACGGCGAGTACGAGCGTAAGGGCGACCTGAAGAACCAGACGCACTACTGTCCTGGCTGCGGGCACGGCGTGGCGCACAAGCTAATTGCCGAAGCTCTTGAGGATCTTGGGTTGCAGGATAAGACGATCTTTGTCAGTCCGGTCGGATGCTCCGTTTTCGCTTATTACTATATGGACGTGGGCAATGTGCAACTGGCTCACGGCCGTGCCCCGGCTGGTGCCACCGGGATCAAGCGGACGTGTCCCGACAAGATTGTTATCTCGTATCAGGGCGATGGCGATCTGGCGGCGATCGGAACGGCGGAAATTATTCACGCGGCGAATCGCGGCGAGCACATCACTGTCTTCTTTATCAACAATGCGATCTATGGCATGACGGGCGGCCAGATGGCGCCTACAACATTGGTCGGCCAGCGCTCGACGACATCACCATGGGGACGGCGTCCGGCTAACGAAGGGTTCCCGCTGCACATGGCAGAATTGATCGCCGGGCTCGAAGCTCCGGTGTATGTGGAGCGCGTTGCGCTCTCCGATAACAAGAACATCATGAAGGCGCGCAAGGCTGTGCGCAAAGCGCTGGAGACTCAGCGTGACGGCAAGGGCTTCTCGTTCGTGGAAATTCTGTCGCCATGCCCGACGATTTGGGCTAAGGATCCGGTGGAAGCTCGCAAGTGGGTGGCGGACACGATGATTCCGAACTTCCCGCTGAACGTGTTCAAAGACAGGGTGCATGAGCCGGTGATGAATGCAGAGGTACCGCATCACACCGTGCCGGAAGTGCTGGAAATTTCCGATAAGCCAACGAGAAACGTGTTCGGCGAGGCGACCAGTTCTCGCGTAGAAGGCGCAGATGTGACGACTCAGCCTGCTCCGCAGGCGCGTCCCACGCCGCAACATCACTTTGAGCAGTTTGGAATTAAGGTAGCCGGATTTGGCGGCCAGGGCGTGCTCTTGCTCGGGCAGCTCTTGACCGAGATGGGCATGCGCGAAGGATTAGAAGTCAGCTGGCTGCCGTCGTATGGCCCGGAAATGCGCTCGGGCAGCGCACACTGCCATGTGTGCCTATCGAAGAACCGCATCGGTTCACCGCTAATTTCGCGCCCTGACGTGCTGGTAGCGATGAACGAAATCTCTCTACGCAAGTTCGCGCCACAGGCCGCACCCGGCGGCGTGATCCTCTATAACGGAGAGCGGCTCCCGCAGGATTTCCCGCTGCCACAAGCGCGCGTGATTTGCATCCCGGCATCCGCGATGGCTGACAAACTCGGCAACATGAAAGCGACCAACATCATCATGATGGGGGCACTGCTACAAGAAACCGAGTGCCTGCAGGCCGCAACCGCTGAAGGCGTGATGCAGACCAAAATCAAGAAAGTCGCGATGATGGAAATCAACCGCAAGGCGCTGGCAGAGGGACGCGAGTTCATTGATCACTACGTGCGCGTGGGAGCGGTGAGCCAGCCGGACGGGTTTGCTTACTGACATTTGACGGGTGTATTTGAACGCGCGAATCGTGATACCCTCGCCGTCGCGCGGCTATGAAAACCTACAACCTCTGTCTGCTCGGATTCGGCAACGTCAATCGGACGTTGGTCGAACTCTTGCGCCTGAAAGACGCCGACCTCCGCGAGCGCCACGGCATTGGCTGGCGTATAACGGGAGTTGCATCACGCCGGATCGGGTGGCTGGCCCATCCCGAGGGATTCGATTCAGAAAGCTTGTGTGGCGCGGACACTCTTGTCCGCGAGAAGCTTGCATCGGCACAGAAACTGGCGGACCTTCATTCCTGGCTCGACGCGGCGCGGCCGGACGTGGTCTTTGAAGCCACCTCTCTCGATGTCGAAACCGGACAGCCTGCGATCGCGCACATTCGGGCCGCGCTTGAGCATGGAGCGCACGCTATCACTGCGAATAAGGGTCCGATCGTCTATGCCTTTCGGGAGCTGCGTGACCTCGCCGCTAAAAGCGGCAGGGAGTTTCTGTTCGAGTCCACGGTCATGGATGGCGTGCCGATCTTCTCCATGTTCCGCAACACGCTTCCGGCGGTCGAAGTGAAGGGCCTGCGGGGAATTCTCAACTCGACGACGAATGTGATTCTCACAGGGATGGAGCAAGGGCTGAGTTTTGACGACGCGTTGCGGCAGGCGCAGTCGCTCGGCGTGGCTGAGACAAATGCTGACTACGATATCGATGGATGGGACGCGGCGGTCAAAGTGGCGGCGCTAGTGAATGTTGTGATGGATGTGCCGTTGCGGCCACAGGAAGTGAAGCGCGAGGGAATTCGCGGGCTGAGCGGCTATCAGGCGCGGGCGGCGCAAAAAGCTGGCACTCCGTACAAACTTCTATGCCGGGCACGCCGGACGGGCAACAGCGTCCGCGCCAGCGTAGGGCCCGAGCAGGTTCCGTTGGGCGATTCGTTCGCTTTGGTCAGCGGGACATCCTCCATCATTCAATTCGAGACCGACATATTCCCCGGGCTGACGATCACCGAAGAGAATCCCGGGCTCTATGCGACGGCTTACGGTATGCTGGCCGACCTAGTTCGCGCCGTAGGTTCGTAACGCGAAAGTCCCGAGAACCAACACAATCACTATTACCGAGGGACACATTCTCCGACAATCAAGGAAAGTACCGCCTCGCCACTTTGGCGCGCCAACTGCGTCGGTTCGGTCTTTCTCAGTTCGCCTCAATTGTCGAGGCCCTCGAGTTCGACCCAGGAGAAAATCTATGTCGGGTCAAGTCGTTCTCTATTTTGAAGATCAGGCGGACGCGTTGCGTTTCGCGCTGGCGGCGGGATCGGTGATGGCTGGAGACGGGTCGCCTGCCACGAGCGATCTCGTCGAGAAGACGGCGTGCATCAGCCGAATCCAATTGAACGACACAAATACCGGCAGGGGGAAGGCGGCCACACCGCCGGAACGCGCTGCCTGAACAGCTTTCCGAATGGGGCGCAGAGCCATGGGAGGATTAGAATGTTTCTCTTATGCTCACCGCTGAGACCACCGCCTCGACCTCGCTTGATCTGACCTGGATCCGCTCGCAGTTCCCTTCACTCTCGCAGACGGTTAACGGCCAGCCCGCGGTTTTTTTCGATGGCCCCGGTGGCACCCAGGTTCCACAGCGCGTGATCGATGCGATCTCGAATTATCTCGCGCGTAACAATGCGAATACTGGCGGCGCATTTCAAACCAGCCGGGCCACGGATCAAGTGATTGCCGACGCGCGGGCGGCGATGGCCGATTTTCTGAATTGTGCTGCCGACGAGGTCGTCTTTGGGGCGAACATGACTTCGCTGAATTATGCGATCAGCCGGGCGATTGGCCGTGAGTTGAGCCCCGGCGATGAAATCGTGCTCACACTGCTGGATCATGACGCGAATTTTTCTCCGTGGAAGGCGCTGGAGGAAAAGGGCGTGACCATCAAGGCGGCAAAGTTTAATCCTGCTGATTGCACGCTCGACATGCAGGACCTGGCGCGTCAGATCACGAACCGGACCAAACTGGTGGCGGTGGGATATGCGTCGAATGCGGTGGGCACCATCAACGATGTGAAGGAAGTTGTGCGACTGGCGCGGCAGGCTGGGGCGCTCAGTTACATTGACGCGGTGCACTACGCTCCGCACGGACTGATTGATGTGCGGGCGCTGGATTGCGATTTTCTGGTGTGCTCAACGTACAAATTCTTTGGTCCGCATATGGGAGTGCTTTACGGCAAGCGCGAACACCTGAAGCGGCTGCGTCCTTACAAAGTCAGGCCGAACTCCGACAACATTCCCAATTGCTGGGAGTGGGGCACGCTGAACCATGAGTGCATTGCCGGGATCAAGGCGTGCGTGGATTACTGGGAGGAGTTGGGGCGGCGCACGTGTGGCGCGGGCATTCTTGCCCGCGAAGATGGCGGCGTTGCAACGGGCGTGGCGGACAGGAATGTCCGCCCCACACGGGACCGTCGCGAGGCCATTATTGCCGCACATGCTGCGATTCACCCGCATGAGCGGGCGTTGATGGAGCGCATGATCGCGGGCCTTCTCGCCATTCCGGGGCTGAGGTTATACGGGATCGGCGATTCGGCACGCTACGATAATCGTTGCGCGACGATCGTGGTTCGCATTGAAGGACACACGCCGCTTGAACTCGCGACAAAACTTGGCGAGCGAGGCTTCTTCACCTGGGATGGAAATTACTATGCGCTCAATGTGACTGAGCAGTTGGATGTGGAGCGGACGGGCGGCTTTCTGCGCATCGGGTTGGTGCACTACAACACGATGGAGGAAGTGGAACGGATGCTAGGGGCGCTGCGGGAGATTGTGGGAGCGTAGATCAAAAGCAAGAAAGTCTTTTCCTGACCTTTCGTGTCGAGAGATCTAAGAAACAGCAACGGGACCTTTCGTCCTTTATTAGCAGCCCGCCATTCACAAGCCTGAGTTCCTTGATATAGACATCCTGGACATCCCGCTCAAGGTCGGGCTTGTAATGAACATGAAAGATCTCGGCTCTCCATAACTCCTTGCCGGTAGAAGTTTCCGTGGCGACAACGAATTGTTTTTGACCGCTGCCCTGGGCTGAGTATCTGATGTTGTTTTCGACGATCGGCGTAACGGGATTGGGTTGAGCCCGCTTTGCGGTTAATACCACGGGAGTGGCAAGAAGGACAAACACAATGGCTAACCCAACGCGCATACGCTATTAGTATTCGCTCAATTGAGGGCAGTGAGCAACTCCAGGATGGGGAAGGTATCTTTCGGCCCAAGGCAGGTTCTCGCGACGTCCGGCGTTACTGTCGAGGCCAGGCTCCCCGTGATAGACTGCCGCCATTCGGAGGCGCGTGCCGATGATCAAAGCCCATAAGTCGCCCATGCTGACCACCGTGCTGCTTTGTTGCTGCGTATATCTCGCCGCGCAGTCGGACCCGAGCCCCTACTCCCTTTCGATACTGGCTAACGTGATTGATAGGAATGGCCGCCCGGTGCGAGACCTTACAAAAGACCAATTCCAAATCAAGGTAGACGGCCGCCCGGTTGGCCATCTTGAAGCAACTTACGGTGTTGCTCCACGAAGGATCGTGGTGTTGCTGGACATGAGCGCGAGCATGTCTGGGGAAATCGCTACCAATAAATTTGAGATCGCCAGGGAGGCGATTAAAGATCTCCTGGAGGACCCTCCAGACGACGTGTCGATTGCGCTCGTGACGTTTTCCAATCAGGTGCACGATGTCTTCGACTTCTCGCAGAGCCGGAATTCCATGGCTAGGTGGTTGGAGGAGGGAAGCGGAAAGCAAGGTTCTCCCCAAGTTCACGGAAGAACAGCTCTCTTCGACGCCATGCAAACAGCAGGCAAGTTGTTTGTGCCGCCATGTCCTGGAGACGCGCTGTACCTTATCAGCGACGCGGGCGACAACAGTAGTCATGTCCGGCCTGAAGAAGTCCGCGTCGCTGATAAGGAACAGCGCG